>Ga0209095_1002371_pt1 | contig 9580 bp, 12 predicted proteins | sample COGITO_mtgs_1104_3_FD_184795 | JGI IMG/M metagenome (GOLD analysis project Ga0209095, IMG submission 184795) | Pelagic marine microbial communities from North Sea - COGITO_mtgs_110404 (SPAdes) (version 2) | ecosystem: Environmental > Aquatic > Marine > Epipelagic ... | reverse complement strand
AGGCTCGCGGGGTTGTAGTTGAGCTTGTCTGGGCTGATCTTGTGCAGTGGAGGATGATAGCAACTGTTTGTCTTGCCCGTGGGCAGGTGCAGTGAGGTCTGGTTCCACTTGGCCAGACACATAGTGGGAGACACGGTCTCTAATTTTTCCTTGGCCCTGTCTGCGTCTGACTTGTAATCACTGGTACTCACGGTCTTGCACTCCTTTGTTCCTGTGTGCCGGCAACGTGAACTTAAAGAACCTGCTGTCGGCCTCGGTGAAATCTGCTATCGGTATGTCCAGTCTCTGTTTTATGCTCTCACCATACATCCGTATCTCGTCGTCTATGTTGTTGGCATCTATCTTATCGTAGAACATCTCCTTCATGCCTTCGATGTCGCCAATGTCGTTTTGTTCATCGGGGTTGTCCAGTACTGTGTGGTACAAGCCCATCCTGGCACCAAGCATGGCGTATTTGCCATTATCTACATCGGCCCCCACTGTCATCCAAGTGCTCAGCACACGCAGGTTCTCAGGCCACACAGTCTTGTTGAAGCCGTTGGCTGGTATGGGTTTGCCTTTGTCCAATCCCATTTTCACGCCCTCCCTATATCCGGCAGTGAATGCCTGGTCCTTTTCCGCATTGATCACCGTGGTTGAATAACAGTTGTGTAGATTTTCATGTGGTACACCCCAACAGAAATCTAATCTGTTCTCCTCGGTGTCTGCGTTTTCGTGTGTCCGCATGTTGAGGCAAGTCTGTTTTGACCACCCTACCAGACCGCCGTTTCCGTACACCAGTCCATTCACATTGTTTTTAGCACGCCACCTGTGGACAGCGTCAGGATTGGTCTTGCTCCAATCCAAAGTCTCCAGTAGGAATTTCTCATTTATGATGTTGTCTCCATCTACACTGATAAAGAAATCAGTTTCCGACAGTTCCGCCGCGGCCTTGTGTGCAGAATCAAATCCCACCACACCATCCACACGCTTGGCCCATGGCACCTTGTTTTTTAGATCTGCCCAATTCAGTTCCTTGTTGGGTTCTTTGAAACTTATGTAAACGAAATCTAGATCGCTTACTCGTACTCGAGTAGCCATGCTTTACCCCCATCGACAATCCCAGTAGGCCAATGTATGTCCCCATCCAAGAATACGTAACCTTTGTGTGGTGTCGGTATCAACTGGGAATACTGTGTCTTTGCCTCGGGTTTGATTTGACATTTTTCAATGATGTCTGTTTTGCCATCCACGTTGGACTGCGTGTAGTATTGCTCGCCTCGCCTCATTATTTCCAATTTCTTGTCAAGAGGCACTTCTATCTGTTTGCCGTCTATGTTTACAAAGTGTCTCTTGGGCGGTCGAGCCTTGAAATCCTGTAGTGCTTTAAAAATCTCTGACATTAATCTCCTTGTCGAAGTAGTGCCATGGCCTGGACACACGACGTTCTCCTAGGTAATACGCATCTCCTGACCTGTTGGGGAACAGGAAGTTGTTTTGATCTTTTACCCAGTCTAGGTTATTTACGCCAGGCTTATGATGAAGGAACTTGAACCATTCGTAGTCTATGAGGTGTTGATCAGTTGGATCTAAGATCCTATATGCCAGGGCGAACACCACATCCGTGCTAGGATAAGTGTCGTGGCAATTGATCAACATATGCTCCTTGACTTCATTCCATTTGTAAGTTATCTGTTCTGCCAATTCAAAAAATTTCTTAGATCTTTCTGATTTACGGAAGTACATCAGTCCATTGTATATGTTGGGTAGATGGTTTCTTTTGAACAAGTTCCTGTACGGTGTCTCCTTGACCACTCGATCCTTGTAGTTCCTGCAGTCAACACTGAACACCAGGTCATGTTGCCATAAGTGGTACCACCACCAGTCTGTGTTGGCCGTCCACAGCATGTCCGCTTCTAGTTTGATTGTGTGATCAAACGGAGTCCACCAACATGCCTTGTGCTCGTTGGCCCATTTTATCTTGTGTTCTGCGGCATCATCTTCTTCCAACACCTGTACCACGTCTACCGCTTCGTGTTCAAATTTACTCTTCTCATCTGTTATCACGCAAACACTGTTATCACGATTCCATTTCTTTATGGACTTGGCCAATTTTATGGACAGTTCGACGTAGTCTGTTGTGTCATTGTTCTGGGCGAACCACAGGAATCCCTTAGACATCGGCTAACTCCTTGTTTAGTACATGCACGTCTTGTCCTACGGTGTGCATGATCTTGCCGTCGCCCTGCCAAGCCAAACCTTTGTCACTGATCGACAGTATCTTGCAGTCGGGTGGCAACGTTGGCAGTTGTATTGGCAGTGTTGCATATTCCATGAAACCATTGATCTGTTCCAATGCAATAGCGAATGCGTAGTCGTTACGGAAGTTTTTGCTGTAGATCCTGTAGATCTCGTTGAAGTAGGGGTAGAATTCCTTGACGTACTTGACCATTTCAAATATCTTTTTGGCCTTTTCTGTTTTACGGAACACCAATACTGTGGCCCACACCATGTCTATCATGGAGTAACGCCTCTTATCGAAACTGTTCCGGCCGGAAAGGTCATATGCGTCCTTGGCCACAAGGAAATCATACTGTGTGTCCATGAACCGTCTCAGATTGTCCGTGAATGGAAAGTAGTCTATGTCCATGACCAACGTGGTCTCATACGGAGAGAGGTCGTAGGACATGTGTCTGTCAGCATTGTGCCATTGTTTGCCGTTCTTGGTGTTGCCCTTCTCGGGCTCGATGAATTTGTAATCAACTGAATCTAGACTTCCCAGATGCTTGTGTGTCTCTTTGTCAGTGACGACTGTGATGGGCAGTTGTAGATTGGACTTTATCAGTTGCACACAACGTATCAGTATTGCGTGGTACTTGGTCTCTGACGTGTCAAAGCAGTAAAGTAGAACTCCCTTTTGCATCAGTCATCTCTTTTTTCTAGGCTCTTTGTCAACTGGTGATATGCATTCAGTGCCTCCTGATTCCTGTCAATCAGTATTTCTAAAAATTTTGTTGCGTCCTTTATCTCCACTGGATTCTGGTTGGTGTCCAACACGAAGAAGGTGTCATGGTTTTCTTTCAGTGTGCTTACCAAGTTGATCGTGTGGGCATCTGCTCGGAATATGTGCTCGTTGTACACCACGACCATCCGTGAGTGGGCCTTCTCCAATGCATTACGCTTGGCCAGTGCTCGATCATATGATAGTCCAGACTGAAGTTTCAGTTCGTTCAGCCGTTTCAGTTCCTTGCTGTCCATAACACTATTTTACAGTAATTATGGTGTTTAAGCAACCTTAATAAAATTATTATGATGCTGAGTTTGAAACTTCTGCGTTTGATGCCACTCTGATCGCCGCCGCCAATCCCTGTGCGTCTGTGGGATGGTTCTCGGTCAGCGTAAGCGTCATTATCGGTGCCTCGTTGGGGTTGGCCGCCACACCGTCTGTGTTACCAGAAGTAAACGTGTCGTCCGCCGCCGGATCAGATGCCACCTGCTTGATGGTCAGTACCGTTGCTGAGCCCACAGCCGCATTCAATTTGGCTGATATCTCAAGTGTGTCTGAAGTGTAACCTGAGTTGTCTGAAGTCAATTTGATAATTGACGTGTAACCAGTACCAAGATCATGGAAACCATTTGCAAGGCCGTTAGTTGTCAGTGTCTCACCTGAACCTGATCTTGTCGAGGCCTGCGCCTTGAGGTCAAGGTTACCAACCGCTGTGCATAGGTCCGCGAAAACTGTGTCTTTTAGACCATCGATGCCTGTAGTGGCAGTCGGTGCTATCCTGATGAACCCTCCTGCGTTGAAGAACGCCCTCATGGTGTTGTTGTTTGCGAATGTGACTGATCTCTCAATGGTCGAAGTTGAATTCCAAGTGCCTGAGTTTGCACTTGCACCTGCCGCCGCCGATCCTATCGCTGTCGCTGATGTTGATCCACCCGCAACTGCCGCCGCCAAGTTGGCTAGGTCTCCGATCAATGCTGATCTGATCGCTATGGCGTCTCCCGCTGAAACTGATGATGATGTTATAGAAACGTTGGTGTGGTTGGCAATGTTGTCTAGTCCTGTGAACAGTGCGTTCCAACTTGATGCCTGCACAGTGTCTCCGGCTGATACTGTTGAAATCGTTGATTGGTTCAATCCGTACTGTGCCGAACCTGGGCCTGCGAAATGGTTGTATCCAAATGGATCACTACTGCTGTTTACGAACTCGTTGTATTCATCATCTAAAATTGCGTCACCTGCCGAATATGCCATAAAATTACTTTACTCCTATAACACACTCTGTCAATTGTGTGTCTTGCGAATATTTATCCTTTATTAACCTGCCTAGAGTATTAAAAGCGGTACATTTGTCCAGGTCAGCCACTCTGGCCTCACCATTGCCTGCTGATACCACACGGTCTCCTGCTTTTCCTGTGCCCTGCAGTTTGACCATCACCCGTCCTGTCAACGCCACCATAGGATGCGAATCGTTGTCGCCCGCCTTTGCATTCATCAGCAAGGCCGGAGATTCTGATATCACACCAAACACGGCGTCAGATAGATCCTCTTGACATTTTGTTATCTCTGCTTTACCACCTAAAATCACCACGTCTCCGATTGCTGTGTCGCAATCTGCTTTGTAACGCTCGGCCAAGTCAGCGTACTGCGCCTGTGAGGCAGTGGTCGTTAGCACATTGGTGCTTGGATTGTAGCTCAGGCCTGTGTCCGTTTCAATGCCCTGTGTGCCGGTCGCTCCGTCAACAAATGCAATAAAACAAGTCTCGTTGGTTGTGTTGTTTGCTGAAACTGTCACGCTGGTGGCTATGTCCGCCGTACCAGTCAAACTTCCTCTGAAACTGGCCGATCCAACCGCTGAAGAAAGTTGTATACCCTGTGCCACCGTGGAGAAACCCGCTGAGACCAAGGCCTGTGCCGTTGCGTCTGTGCCACTTGGCGTGAATGCCACGTTTGATACCACACCTACTACCGCGTCATTGGCCACCAACTTCAAATATGTTTGATTCGATCCTGTGTTGTCTGGTGATGTCTCTGAAACGACCGCTGTCACTCCCGATCCTGCCACAGAGCTCGGTCCGATCAAAGTCCATACCGTTCCCGTCCACACTTTGAGTTGTGTGTTTGTTGTGTCAAACCACAAGTCTCCTAGCACGGCATTGGTTGGTGCTGATGCGGAGTTAGTAGGACCACCTGCAGGTCTCCATTTGTCACCTGTCCATACATTCATACGTTTGTTCGTTTGGTCAAACCAAAGTTGACCCTGGACTTTATTGTTGGGTGCAGTTGTGTTGTTGAAATTTTCTAAGAGCTTTACAAGGTTTTCGTTCAACTTCTCGCCAAATCCTGCATACCCTTTTCCTATCAGGGCAATGTCGGTTGTCGCTGTGTCTATGGTTCCATCGGCCAAACTGACCAACAGGGTTCCAAATGAGTTGTTTATCTTGTATGCCATTTCCTAGTCGTTGTTTGATGCGTTGTCTCTGACTTCGGTCAAGAAACTTACGTCACCGACCAGTTTGATCAGTATCGTTGCCAGCTCGGGCGTTAGACTAGCATCTATTTTTGCTTGTTCCTCATCGGTCCAAACGCTTTCCCAATTTGCATTAACATAGTCTGCGACTTCTTGTTTTGTTGCCATTTCATGTACTCCTTATGCTTATTTATTACGTGATTCTATCTGCTCATCGTCTGATATCCAAGTTAAATCCTCTGAATATGCCCCATCTAGATCCAACACAAAAGTCTTCACATTTGACTCTGCTGGGATCATTTTGTGGTACTTTGTGTACCTTTTGTGCAAGGCCGCTTCTTTTGTGCAGGTGCATATCATTTTTACTCCATTATCCTTGCCAAGTTGTATAATGGCATCTATGCATAATTTGAGAGCTTTATGTGTTTGTTTTGGCAGGCTTTCCTTGTCAGTCACTATCCATTCCATAAATCCCAGTTTAAATTTTTTTGTTTCAAAGTATAAACCGCCCGCACAAATCGGAACCCCGTCATCCTCCACTATAATACCATCTGGTGGCAACATGTCTTTTGGCACCACCCCAAACTCCCACTGTGTCCACCACTTGACCAGCGTGTCGTAATCAGTATCTCTGTTCCAGGCTCTAACCAACATTTTTCTGCATCACTATCTTGTTGATGTTAAATGTTGATTCAAAACAGTATCTCACTGCTTCTGCCACTTCGACTGCTGTCAACTTAGGTAGGTCTTCCCACAAGCCTTTGGTCATTTCTGTGTCCACAACATCAGGACACACATCATAAACCGACAACGGCTTTGAAATTAACTCTTGTTGCAATTCTTCGATGTATTCTATAAGTTCTTTTTTTATTTCACAATATTGCACATACTTGAATTTGTCCCAAATTTGGAATTGATTATAATCTGGATCTTCATCTGTACCTGAGGTGCTCGTTATCACTGCGACTTTCATCTTGCTGAACGAATGTTGACCATATATCCTTTTTAGTATATTCAATTGTCCCCTGTCTGCGTGTGCGTTCAATACCACAAGATTACAATCCTCTATATTTTCTAGTATTTTATCTTGGTCGTGTATTATATCGAACCCATTGCTTTTACTCATACCAACCACTTCGTATTTCTTTTTCTTGTACAGTTCGGCTACGGCTTTACCTATGCCCCTGGTGTGGCCGATTACAGCAATCTTATTTTTGTTTCCTTGATTCATACAAATCCACCAAATTTTCCAACCCTTCAAATTCATCTGAATAGTGCTGGTAATACTTTTCAAACTTCTCTTTAGTGTATAATGATTCCTTGTAAAAGTCAATTAATAACGTGACTCTTTCGCCTGGATTGTTGTTAAATCCGTTGTGTAATTGTATATCTGGTCGAAAACAAAATGCATCTCCTGTTTTCCAAATATGTAATTTTTTTTCTTTGGTTGTTTCGTCTTTATAATACATACCACTTTGATCTGCCCCGCCATCATCTATACATAATTGATATCTCCAGCCACCTTCACTGTCTCTATGATTACCAATTTTTGTATTTGGGCCGACTGTCATGATTGCTATATTAGTTTTATAAGGAAATTTTCTAAGAATACTGTATAGTATAGGATAATCATTAAAACTTTGTGCTTCATGCTCAGCACATCCTATACCTAGTGCTTTCCAATCTCCTTGAACATAATCTCCTCTACGTTCAGTATCTCCTTCATAGAAAAAATCTTTATCTGTATAGTCTTGTGGGTCTCCCCTAACACTATTAGAGAAATCTTCTGGACTTAAAAATATTTTGTTAGGTTGGGAAAGATATTCGTATCTGATCTCTTCAAAATGCTTATCTATTTTTTGGAAACATTCGCCCTGCTGGCCGTAATAGAAACTCTTATCAATCATTATTCAGTATTTTAACATCATCGTCCAACGTCTGTCTATCATGTTCTCGCCAAATACCAAAAAATTTCTCGCCTTCTGCTACTAATCTTTGTTTTTCATCTATTTCGAAGTAGTCTGTAAATTCTATACCATTAATAATAATTCTTCTATATTCAGATCCAAATACGTAAACTGTATGTTCATCATCTCCTAATGATCTACCATACTTACTACTTGCTACCCTTGTCCATCTGCCGTCTTCTTTAACCATGTGTGAACCTGAAACTTCTATACCTTTATAATCAAATAAATCTTCTACTAAGAACTTACCTGTCGCAAATACAAATCCACCAACTGCAACTTCGTCTTTTAAATCTACTAATTCAACTGCTTTTTGTGAACCATCTGCCATTGTGATCATCGTGCCTGCTATGAAACACCCTCCAGAACCACTGCCACCTGAGCTTGACCCGCCTACGGTGTCACCAAATCCTGCCGCTGTTGACAGGAAAGTTACCCCTGAGTTGAAAATTGCCTTCCATGCCCCGCCTATCTTCACATAACCTGCTGTGATTGTTTTCCATGCTCCGCCTACTTTGAAGAATGCTCGGTTGATGCTTTTCCATGCTCCGCCTACTTTGAATTCTCCTTGCACACCTATGTTGAATATGACAACCGCTTTTCCATCTGCACCTGTCGAGCTAGGCTGTCCGCCCACTGCCACGCCTGCAGTATAATTTGCTTCACTTGTGCCTCCTGGTGTCGTACTTGACCCTACACTTGATGAACCGCCTGATGGTACCAAATCTGATCCAGACTTTCCGCCTGTTCCGCCATTGTCACCTGCTCCACCATTTCCTGATTGACCTCCGTCAGCACCTCCACCGCCGGCTCCGCCACCACCACCATCTCCGGAGTGGTCCTTGCCGTTCTCTCCCAGTGTGCCTGGGGTGTTGGTTGTTGCTGAGTTTGTGTTTATCCCGGGTGTTCCGTTAGAATGTGCACCTGCTCCTGCTCCTCCACCACCGCCACCAGCCGTTGCGACCGCTATGCTATCGATTAATACGACAGTGGCTCCACCGCCACCTCCGCCTGATCCTGAGTATGGGTTGGGTCCAGCGTTACCGCCTCTGCCACCTGAATATGCTGTTTTGCTCTTTCCGTTAGTACCACCTGGTGCACCACCTCCTGATGATCCACCTGCTCCGCCACCACCTACTGCCACTTCCAGTGTGGTGCCAATCTGTCCTGATGATATTGATAATGCTGTTTTTTTCACATGGTGTCCCGCCGCACCTGGGCCACCTGGACCACCTGCGTCTGAACCACCGCCGCCACCTGCTCCTGCCCAAAGGTATACATCAATGGATGTAGTGCCTGGTGGAATGGTTGCCTGTTGTACTGTACCGCTGTAGTTGAATGTCCTGACGACTGCTACCATGGGATTACGCCTCCCTTACGAACCAGAGATCCCCGTTTGAACCTTGTCCAGATGAGGGTGCTGAAGTCTCAACGTACCTGTTACCTGCTATGCTGTTGCTACTGTCATCACTTATGGTCGAACCGCCCCATAGTTTCAGTGACTTTTGCACCTGTGATATGGTTGCTAATTTTTTTTCAGTGGCTGAAGTTGACGATGTGATCGGGTCTCCAACTGCGACCAATGTCACTGAATCCATTGTCAGTCCACCTGCCGATGATGCCTTGAGCACTTTGCTGTGGTTTGCACCACCATCGTCTGTTGCATCTGCTATCGTGATGACCTGGTTTAATGCACCTGTCTTGCCAGCCGCCCAGTATTGTTCTGATGTGTCCCAGAAAATCCTTGCCTCGACGCCCGATGCCTGTTCAACTATTAGTCCGCCGTCGACATCTGATGCCTGGCCTGCGTTTACTTCTATGAATGTGTCAGTGTACGTTGAAACGTCAACACTTGACTTGTCATATGACCCTGATATTGTTAAGTTACCTGTTATTGTGACATCACCTGTGATGTCAACTCCGCCGTCCGCTCCTGTCAACTGTAGAGGTGTCTTTGTGACACCACCGTCGTTCACTGTGAATTTCAAATCTTTATCCTGTGAAGTCTGTGCCACTGTCACGTTGTTGCTGGTGACTGTCACTGTTAATTCCTGTGCGTCACCTACGATAATACCACTGTCCGTGTCAATGGTCAGAGCACCTGTCGTGGTGTCCGCCGCGTTTGACCTTAGGAAGTTGGCACCACCCTGTAATGTCTCA
>Ga0209095_1002360_pt1 | contig 9610 bp, 6 predicted proteins | sample COGITO_mtgs_1104_3_FD_184795 | JGI IMG/M metagenome (GOLD analysis project Ga0209095, IMG submission 184795) | Pelagic marine microbial communities from North Sea - COGITO_mtgs_110404 (SPAdes) (version 2) | ecosystem: Environmental > Aquatic > Marine > Epipelagic ... | reverse complement strand
TGGAGTTGCGGTTTTTGATTTGACCTCTCAAGAAGCTCAGATTTTAGACGGACTAGATCCAATGATCTTTGATGTGACTTGGTATGTAAATCAGACAGCTTTAGACAACAATGTTCCTATTGCAGATCCAATGAACTATAGCAGTAATATCGCTACGGTGATTGCTGTGGTAACAGATGTAGCTCAGAGCACGACGACTTTTTGTTTTGCACAAGTTAATTTAAACCTCATAGTACACCCATTACCCACCCCTGTGCAACCAGCGCTTTATGAGCTTTGTGATGATCTAGAGAGTGGTAGTGATACCGATGAGTTCTCCACCTTTGATTTGCGTAGCCGAGATGATGAGATCATTGCGGGTAATGCTGATTGGGTGGTGAGCTATCACCTGACAGAGGCAGATGCCGATGCTGGGATGCCAACTTTAGCTGATATGTACCAAAATGTGATCCCTGCCTCGCAAACCGTTTGGGTACGTGTAGAGAATGCCGTCACTGGTTGTTATGAGCTGATTACCCTCACATTAGCGGTCAATCAATTACCATCACCTACAGCGATTCCTGCTGTCGAGATATGTGATGATGATTTTGATGGGATTGCTATTTTTGATCTGACCATGGAGGTTTCTGATGATATCATCAATGGAGAGACGAATTTTTCTTTAAGTTTTCACGAAAGCCTTGCTTTCGCAGAGGCGGGAACCCCTACCATTGCAGATCCTGCCAATTATGCCACTCCAAGCACCACCATTTTTGTACGTGCCACTGATACCGATCCTGCCACGAGTACCGAATGTTTTAGAATCATCGAACTCGAACTCATTGTCAATCCTATCCCACCGATAGATCTTCCTGTTCCAGATATCACCGAATGTACCAACGGGACCAATCAATTTGTTTTTGATCTTACCCAGAACAACGGTGTTATTTTCGGCGCTTTAGATCCTATGGACTATAGCTTGACCTATCATGAGAGTCAGATGAATGCTGAGGATGATGTGTTTCCTATCGGTGATCCTGTCAACTATTTAGTGACAGATCCTGGCGTGGTGGTTTGGGTACGCTTAGAAGACAATACCACAGGCTGTGCGACCATTACCTTCTTTAATGCGACCATTGCGCCACTTCCTGTATTTACTCCGCCTGCAGCTGCGCTAGAGGCTTGTGATACCGCAGGAGCACTCGTAGGTACCGACATAGATGGCATTACCACCTTTGATTTAACGCTACTTGATGCTGGAATTGTTGCTGGAGATACTACCCTTGCCGTGACCTATTATGAAACGCAAGCCGATCTGGATGCAGGGAATTTTATAGACCCTGCCAATGCGTATGTCAATACCACAGCTAACTTTCAAACGATTCTTGTGCAAGTGAGTAGCACCACCGCAGGGATGTGTATGGGAGAAACCACCGCTGATCTGCAAGTGAATCCATTGCCATTTATTGACCCTGTACCACCGGTCATTGCGTGTGATGATGATAATGATGGCTTTGGCGAATTTGATCTTCAAGCTTACGAAAATGATCTATCGGCGAGTTTACCAGATGTTGTTTTTCGTTTTTACGAAACCTTTGACAACGCTCAAATCGATGACGGAACAGGACAGATCGATATTACCCTTCCTTACAACAACATCTCTGGGATGATGCAACTCTACTTTGTGGCAGAAAACACCGTAACGGGCTGTTTCAAGCTCTACAGTTTTGAGCTATTGGTTTTCCCGATGCCTGATCTTCCTTTGGAGATTGATGATTTAAGAGCCTGTGATGATGATAGTGACGGCTTTGCAACCTTTGATTTAACCTCACAAGAAGCCGCTATTTTAGCGAATATTGCGGTGGTAGATCAAGGCAATTTTTCCGTGAGTTATCATGAAAGTTTCGCTTTCGCACAAGCGGGAACCCCTACGATCCCAACACCAGAGATGTATGTCAATCTGACTGCCAATACCATACAAACCATTTTTGTACGTGTAGAAACCAATGATGGAACCCCCAACAACTGTCCTTCGTTTATTGATTTTGATATCGAAGTCGTGCCCCCACCAGTGATCAATCCAGCAGGAGTGGATCTCAATCTGACGGTCTGTAATGATGATGACGACCCACAAGGGACATTTGAATTTGATTTAACCGTTTTAGAAAATGATATTACAGGAGGCGATGATTTGGTTACCGTATTATATTATGCCTCGCTGGCAGATCTAGCGAGTGATACACCGATTACCAATCCAGAGGCGTATACCAATATTTCCAACCCACAGACCATTCAGATTGTGGTCAGTCCGTTTGATTTACCTGAGTGTTCTACCCAAGGGTTATTTAATATTGAGGTATTACCGCTTCCAAGTCCAGGCACGCCTACAGATCTAGCGCTTTGTGATGATGATCTGGATGGAGATGATACCAATGGGATTGTGGAATTTGATTTAACACTCACCGTTACAGAGATTGCTGGAGGCGAGATGGTGACCATTAGTATTTTTGATGATCTTACCTTGGCAGAAGCCACTCCGTTTGATCCGATGGATATTGTAACCACCACAGGAGGAATGGGAGAGATTCTATATACCAATACTACACCAGGAGGACAAACCCTCTATGCACGTGTGGATAGCTCGGTAAGTATCGTAGATGGCAATGCGTGTTTTGTGATTGTGCCTTTTAATGTGACAGTCAATCCATTACCCGTTTTAGCACAAGACACTCCGTTTGATTATACCTTCTGTGAGGAGTTTGATGGCGATGATACCATGGGAATGGTCGATTTGACCACCCTAGCAGATGATGCTGGCTTCTTAGTGGCGCCACAAAACACAGCTGATTTTACCATTACCTATCACAATACAGCGATAGAGGCTGAGAATGGAGCCTTTCCGATAGATCAGTCGACTTTATTTACGGTGACCGATGGGGATGAGATTTTCTTTAGAATAGAAAACACCGCCACGGGATGTCTTTCTTTTGGAAGTGTGATCTTCACGGTAGAGACCCGTCCGCTGGCCAGTGATGTAGATGATATTACTCAATGTGCAGATGATCCTGGCATCAATGGGATTGCACAGCAGGAGATGTCGACTTTTGATTTGACCCAGCAAAACGATGTGATTACAGGGGGAGAGCCTTCTATATCGGTGGTATATTACACGTCGCTTGTAGATGCACAGAATATGGAGAATCCGATTACCAATCCAACGGCTTTTGTCAATACCAGTGATCCTCAAACCATTTATGCACGAGCGATCAACACGGCAAGTATGTGTGAGTCTACCGATATTATAGACTTTATGATTTTTGTAGAGCCATTGCCTTATACCGATTTAAGTGATGAAGGCGGTGAGATTTGTGTGGATGAGCTGACAGGCGAGGCATTAGATCCGTTTTTACTCGATGGAATAGTAGAAGATGCCATCCCTGGAGTGAGTTATGCCTACACCTGGACCCTCGATGGGGAGTTAGCTTCTTTAGAGCCAACGGTATTGGTAGATCAGCAAGGAGAGTATCAGGTCACTATTACAGCGACCTATGACGATGGCATGGGACTAATCACCAGTTGTGATTATGTTGCGAGTACGAGCTATGTAGCGGTCAGCGCACCCGTCTTTGAAGCGATTGTTTTAGAGAGTTCGTTTAATCCAGGCGGAGTATATACGGTAGAAGTGATCAATGCAGCTGATTTTAATGGAAATACAGACGGTTTTGAGTTTGCCATTGATGATGGACCTTTCCAAAGCAGTACCATCTTTACAGGGGTGACTCCTGGAGATCATACGGTCTTTGGACGAAGAGCTTCTGGAAATTGTAGTATCTCACAGGTACAGGTCGGGATTATTGATTATCCTCGATTCTTTACCCCAAATCAGGATGGTTTCCACGATACGTGGAATATCATAGGGATTGGAGTGGCACCTAACTTAAATGCCAAAATTTACATCTTTGATCGTTTTGGAAAGCTCTTAAAACAAATCAGTCCAACTAGTGAAGGGTGGGATGGTACCTTTAATGGACAACCGATGATCTCGGATGATTATTGGTTTAGAGTCAACTACACAGAACCTGATGGACTGGGAACGCAAAGAGAGTTTGTAGGACATTTTACACTGAAAAGATAAGATTCAATATAGATTTAGAAACAAAAACCTCCGAGCAAAATGCTCGGAGGTTTTTTTTGTTTTAGTAACTAATCAAAATACTGTACTATAAAATATTGTTTAATTTTGGTCTTTTAACTGCCTGAACAAAAGAAACATCATAACCAGAAAACTTCTTTAAGTAGCTTTCTATAGAAGTTCCAAAAGCATCGTTAAAACCTGTTTCGCCTCCAGAGCGTAAAAAAAGTTTCACACTTCCTGGACCTGCTAAATGTGCTGCTGCTAAAATACCAGATTCGGTAATTTTAACGCCTCCTATCCATCTTCCTGAATAACGCTTTATATCACGTCTTAATACCCATTTATTACGAGAGGTATTTAATAGAAATGCTTTTTCTTGTAAAGCAGGATCTTGAATAAAATTCTTTGTGTTTTTTATTCCTATAAGATCTAACGTAGAAGCCCCAAATTGGTATTTGCCAAGATATCCAAAGGTGTTTATACTAAAATAATTACCTTGGGATTCTTTAAATGCGAGTGCTTCTTTAAATCCAATATACATTTGCCCAGTAAGAGCTAAGGGGAAATAAGAAGGAATAACATCCTGAAGAGTTTCTTCAGGTAAAGGAGCAGTATAAAAAAGGTCTAAACCTTTTGTTGAATATTGAGAAAAGTCTTCTGTTTTATTGAATTCCCGTTTCTTTTCTAAAATATTCCCTAGTGACAATAGCCCTATCATAAATGGAAGAACTGTAATTTTAACCAGGTTTCTTATCATATAATCGCTTTTCGACTGCTAAGATTTTTAACTTTAAAATCTTATAAAGTGCTGTCTATTTCGGCCGGCAAAAATACAATAATAAAATAATCTACCAAACAAAAATCGACAAAATAACAGAAATTACCGTTTATTTAACAAAACCCTTTATTTTCAATGCTTTTCGTCGATTTTAATATTAAGATTCTTTTAAGAAAAAACATTTAAAAAACATAAATGCTCTTTTTACCCCCTTTTAAAACGTCAAGCGCAACACTAAACTGCAATCATATTGACATTTAAAATTACGATTTAAGGGAATTCACGAAACCCAACTGCCTCAAAAGTTAAGAACAGGGTTATTAACAGTTTTATTTGTTGTTAACGTCTTACTCCTTGGTTGCTAATCCAGCGCTTATAGGCGGCACTATTGGCATTGTGTTGAGAAAGTGTCTTTGCAAACTTATGATATCCAAATCGCTCTATATCTGCTACAAAATAGTAATAGCTATGCTTTTCTGCATTAAGAACAGCATCTATAGCAGAAATATCTGGCATAAAAATAGGACCTGGAGGAATCCCAGCATTTCGATACGTATTATACGGAGATTCTATTTCCAGATCTTTGTAGAGTACTCTCTTAATAACCATATCCCAATCATCTGCTTTCTTTTTTAAAGCAAATATGATCGTTGGATCGGCATCTAGCTTAATTCCTTTATTAATCCTGTTTAGATATACGCCTGCAACGCGAGGTCGTTCTTCTACCTTCGCTGTTTCTTTATGTACAATTGAAGCTACCGTGTAGACCTCTTCTGGAGTCATTTTTAATAGTTTGGCTTTTGCCATACGCGTATCATTCCAGAAACGCTTATGCTCTTTAAGCATACGGTCTCTGAATCCTTTTGCCGATATATTCCAGTACAACTCATAGCTATTTGGGATATACATAGTAAGCGCTGTTTGATCTGTAAAACCATTTACTTTTAAGAAATTTGGATCTTTCATAGCTAAAAGCAACGAGAGACTATCTGCCTCTATTTGAGTGGCAATACGTCCTGCTAGGTCTTCAATACGTTCTTGATTATTGAATGCGATTTTAACGGGCTTGTTTTTACTGCGTATTGTGTTTATAATGTCATTATTATTCATTCCCTTTTTAATAACGAAATGACCTGGTTTAATATTAGAAACATAATCCTTACGCTCTGCTACAGAAATAAAGGATGCAACATCTTCCAATAACGGTGCAATATCTTTTTTTACATCTTCAAAAGTAGCATCTGATCTTACTAAAAGATAGGCTTCCTTATTTTCAAATGCTGTGTTAGGAGAAAAAATAGCACTATAAACAGTGTACGCAAAAATACCTCCAACAACAACCCCAACAAGGACAATGATCAACAAAATTCGTTTAATATACATTATAATAGATATTGAAATAATAATTCGTTTTTATAGCTTTCGCGAAAGCGTACTCCTTCCCCACCAACTCTTCTCCAATCTTTTTTAATTCCTACCATCACAAAACCAGCATTTGTAAATAATTGAACACTATCCTCATTATCTTCGAGAATATTGGCATATAACTGATGCAACTTTAAACGTGTCTTTCCATAATTGAGAATCAATGCCAACGCTTCCTTTCCATATCCTTTTCCTCTATTCTCTTGTGATTCAATAAGAATTCCGACACCCGCTCTTGCGTTATGCGGATCATAATCAAAAAGATCAATGAGTCCTATAAGTGTTTTTGATGTGACTTCGCAGATGGCTAAACGCAGTTGTTTTACCTCATAAATATCTTTATGCGCATTCGAAAGATATTCTTTGATACTATATATAGAAAAAGGCACAAGGGTTTCGCTTACAGACCATAGACGCTCATCATTTTCTATACGATGTATGTCAATTAGATCTTCTGGTTCCAAAGCTCTTAAAAAAACACTATTTCCCGTGAGTGTTACCATGTGATTTTTCCTTCAAAAACATGAGTGGCGGGACCAATAAGAAAGATATTTTTATATCCATCTTCGTCTTTCTCAAAACTCACTTCAAGTTCGCCGCCTTCTACAGTAAGGCGTACACAATTTGATGTTGTCTTTCCTTGTTGATGCATCGCTAACGCTACAGCGGTCACACCCGTACCACAACTCAGTGTCTCATCTTCCACCCCACGCTCATAAGTGCGAACTGCAAAAGTATTTGCTTCCTTTTGAGACACGAAGTTAATATTACTCCCAGCGCTACCGTACAAATCACTATATCGGATACGCGCTCCTTTTTCTTTTACGTTTAAATCTGACAAATTTTCAGCAAGTTCTACATGATGTGGAGAACCTGTATCTAGAAAACTATATTCGGCTGTAGCTGTAATCTTAGATACATCTTGCATTTTCAAATGTACCATGTCATCTATAATCGTAGCTTCATGGACCCCATCAATAGCCATAAAAGAAGTAGTGTCAGCTATGATATGTAACGCTTTCGCGAAAGCGACAATACAACGCCCCCCATTTCCACACATACTACTCTCGTTACCATCTGCATTATAATATACCATTCTAAAATCTAATGATTCATGATTCTCTAAAAGAATCAATCCATCTGCACCTATGCCAAATTTACGGTCACAAAGCTTAGAAATAAGTTTGGTATCATCTTTGGGAAAAAACAAGTGCCGATTATCAATAATGACAAAGTCATTACCAGTTCCTTGATATTTAAAAAATGGTATTGTCATGTTATACATAGATGAACGACAAAAATAAGGAATTAGCATATTGTCTCTGCTGTTAAAAGGCAGTTAAATATGAAATGTGTATATACTAAAATTTTAATTTTAACATTATATAATTACCTAAATGAAAAAGACAATGAAAAAAATAGCAAGTTTACTTTCTGTTGCTGTCCTAGCAGGTGTTATAACTCTAGGCGCTTACAAATTATTTATTGAAGCTCCAGCTTCTACCCCTAACATAGTACAAAACCAACCTACTATTCCAGTATATACTCCAACGAGTTATACAGCTGCTTTAAATTCTGATATAGATTTTACAGAGGCTGCCGAGCGAACGGTGAATGGTGTTGTACACGTGAGTAACAAACAAGAATACACACAACCACGTAATATGATGGAATTTCTACGGGGTGGAGGACAAAGAGGTGGTATCGTTGGTGCCGGAAGTGGTGTCATTATCTCTGGTGACGGTTTTATTATTACTAATAATCACGTGATAGAAGGTGCTACCGAAATTGAAGTTGCCTTAAACGATAATCGTAAGTACAAGGCAGAACTCATTGGAACTGATAAAAAAGCAGACATCGCACTTATTAAAATAGATGTTGAAGGAGATGATTTACCGTATATCCCTTTTGGAGATAGCGATGCCGCTAAAGTAGGAGAATGGGTACTAGCTGTAGGAAACCCTTTTAATCTTACTTCTACTGTAACCGCAGGTATTATCTCTGCAAAGGCAAGAGATATTGATGAGTCCGATGGAAATAACCAATCGTTTATACAAACTGATGCTGCCATCAATCCTGGAAACAGTGGTGGTGCTCTTGTAAATACATACGGAGAGCTTATAGGTATCAATACTGCAATTACATCGCAAACAGGATCCTATGTAGGCTATGCGTTTGCTGTACCCTCCAACAATGCTCGTAAAATTGTAGAAGATATCATGCAGTATGGTTCGGTACAAAAAGGAATATTAGGAGTAAGAGGAAATTCAATAAACTCACTACGTCCAGAATCAATTGAAAAATATGAAATCACAACAACCGAAGGATTTTATGTAGATGTGGTTGATTACGAAAGTGGTGCTGAAAAAGCAGGAATAAAAAGCGGGGATATCATCAAACGTATCGACAACATAGAAATTAATAAGTTTTCTGATTTATCGGGGTATATCAGTTCAAAACGCCCAGATGATGTCGTTCAAGTTTATTTATTAAGAGAAGATAAAGAAATTACAGTTCCAGTAACACTTATTAAGTCTGTTACTTTTGATATAGAGAGACTAGGAATTCAAGTAAAAAATGCTTCTCCTAAAGAACTCTCTAAAGCGAAAGCGAAAAATGGAGTTATTATTAATAACACATTATCACCTGCAATGAGTCGGTATGGTATTGTTGGACGTGTAATATCTGAAATAGATGATCAGAAGGTTACTGACATAGAGGATGTAAAACGAATCTTTAATGAAAAAAATCCTAACGAACCCGTTAGTATTGTTTATGTAGATGACAATGGAGAACGCAACCGTCTTATATTTGAAAATTAAAATAATTACTAATAAATATTTTTCAATTATTAATCACAAATATTTAAACTATGAATTTATTAAAATTAAAAAAACATGAACTTAGTAAAGAAGAACAAAAACTAGTTAACGCTGGTTGGGTTTACTGCACTCGTAGCGGAGGTGGAAGTTGGATAGCACCTGATTGGCAATCAGCTTATCTTTGGGAAAATGTCTGGCAATCCATGGGACAAACTACACATTGCCAAGTTCAATCCGCATAATCCAATTGATTACAAAAAGCTCTTTTATTTTAAAAGAGCTTTTTTTTGTGTTTTACTGTTACGAAAACGTTTGAAATCTATACTTTTGCCGAAAATTCAAAAAGGATGTACCATCAAAAAACGACATCCAATAACGTAAATAGTAGTATGAGTCATTTAGATACTTACGAAACAGAGCTTTCATTTCAAGCAGACCGTCGTAGAGCGGCAGTAGCCTTTATTAAAATTG
>Ga0209095_1002330_pt1 | contig 9671 bp, 8 predicted proteins | sample COGITO_mtgs_1104_3_FD_184795 | JGI IMG/M metagenome (GOLD analysis project Ga0209095, IMG submission 184795) | Pelagic marine microbial communities from North Sea - COGITO_mtgs_110404 (SPAdes) (version 2) | ecosystem: Environmental > Aquatic > Marine > Epipelagic ... | reverse complement strand
ATAACGAGTTTAACCGAATAAAATCAATTGGTTTTTCTGACAAAAAATTATCCGAACTAACAAAAACTTCTGAAGATTTTATAAGACGAAAAAGAACAGCTCTAAAAATATTACCAGTATTTAAAAAAGTAGATACTTGTGCTGCTGAATTTAAATCATTCACTCCCTACATGTATTCGACTTACCAAAGAAATTTTTCAATAAACTCAGAATGTGAAGCTGATCCGTCAGCTAAGAAAAAAATCATAATTTTAGGTGGAGGCCCTAATAGAATAGGACAAGGAATTGAGTTTGACTATTGTTGCTGCCAAGCCAGTTTTGCGCTGAAAGATGCTGGTTTTGAAACGATCATGATTAATTGTAACCCTGAAACAGTTTCAACAGATTACGATACCAGTGACCGGTTATACTTTGAGCCTTTAAAAGAAGAATATGTCTTTAATATTATTAAAAAAGAAAAAGAAAAAGGAAACTTAGTTGGGATTATTGCTCAATTCGGTGGCCAAACTCCAATTAAACTTGCTAAATTTTTATACGATAACAAACTTCCAATTTTAGGAACACAGTACACATCTATTGATTTAGCAGAAGATAGAGATTTATTTAGAAATCTTCTTAATAAATTAAAATTAAAGCAAGCTGAAAGTGGAATTGCAAAAACATTTAAACAAGCTATTCAAATAGCAGAGAGAATTGGCCTACCATTAATGGTTAGACCTTCTTATGTATTGGGTGGAAGAGCAATGGAAATTGTTCATGAAAAAAGTCAACTTAAAAACTTTGTTGAAGAGGCATTTAAAGCAGCAGATGAAAACCCAATTTTAATTGATAAGTTTATTGATCATGCAATGGAAGTTGATGTTGATGCAATATCAGATGGAAATCAAGTTCATGTAGCAGGCATTATGCAACACATTGAGGAAGCTGGAATTCACTCAGGAGACTCTGCTTGTAGCTTACCTCCAATTTCAATTAAACCATATTTAATTAAAGAAATTGAAAATCAAACTAAGAAATTAGCTTTAGCCTTAAAAGTTAAAGGTTTTATGAATATTCAATTTGCAATTAAAAAAGATGAAATTTATGTAATTGAAGTAAATCCTAGAGCTAGTAGGACCGTACCATTTGTATCTAAAGCAAAAGGTTTGCCTCTTGCTAAAATTGCATCAAGAGTTATGGCTGGTGAAAAATTATCTAAGTTTAATTTAAAAGATAAATCTAAAGGTATGTATGCAGTCAAAGAAGCTGTATTTCCTTTTAATAAATTTCCGAACAGTGATTTGCTTTTAGGACCTGAAATGAAATCAACTGGTGAAGTAATGGGATTTGATAAAGATTTTGGTATGGCTTTTGCTAAAAGCCAGATAGCAGCTGCTAATTCATTACCAAAAAAGGGATTGGCTTTCGTATCTTTAAAAGACTCTCATAAAGATGAGGGAATCGATTTGGCAAAAGAACTTATCAAGTTAAATTTTACATTATGCGCAACTAAGGGGACTGCTGAATACTTTAGAAAACATAAAATTAAATGTAAAATCATTAATAAAGTAAGCAGTGGATCGCCGCATATTGTTGATGTTTTAGACTCTAAAAAAATCTCACTTGTGATTAATACGGGTGGAGGAAATACTGAAAACAGATTAAATGATGCAATAGCACTTAGAAGAGCAACGCTAAAAAATAAAGTTCCTTATTGTACTAACATGTCGACTGCTCAAGCATGTTTGCAAGCTATTAAATCACTTAAGACTAAGAAATTAGAAGTCACTTCCCTACAAGATATAAAATAGTATTTTACAATTTGAAGTTGAAAATATCCATACATCGGTGAGTTGAAAAATATTTTAAAATAAAAAAGAAATTATTTTCTTTATCTCAAATTGACTAGTAGTTTACAGTTTTAAAAAATTTAATGAGCTCAGAAATACACAAAAAAATAGAGAGTTTTTCAGAAAAACAAAAAGTTTTGTTTGATGCAGATGTAATAAATTTTTCGAAAGTAAAAAATTATAATAAAAATAGATTAAATAAATTTGATAATCAAAATATTTGGAAACTTAATGATGAGTCAAATAACGATCAATTAAAAGCTGTGATTGGGATTTGCTTTATGCTTGGGTCTTTATTTTTGATGGGCTTATATTCTAATCTTTTTTAAAAATAGCTTTAGTTAAATTAAAAGACTTTCCAATCAGTAGAAAAAGTAACGTAGTTTACTTGAATACAACGTCTTTCTTTAACTATTGTCTTCTTTTCCATACCATGCCAAGTATTAGGTCCGCTAGTAAACATGTATCCATAATTATTTTTATAAGGAACTGTTTTAACTTTTTGTAGTTTTTCATTATAAAAATCTGTCCCAAGATCTTCAGATTCATTAGTATTATTTACAAATATTAAACCTGACATTAATTTTTCCTTAATATCACAATGTGGTTTTAACCAGAACCCTTCTCGATCACAAATAACCTCAACTCTTACATATGAGTTTGCCAAATCTTTATTAATCATTTTAGAGATGGTTTGATGTACTTCTTTAGATTGAAGTTCATTAATAAATTTTACTAAGTTTGGAAATTGATTTGCATTTTCTTTTGTTACAAAACATCTAAATTTTATTGCTTCACCTCCTGATGCTATTCCTTCTCTAAACTCTGCGGCACCACCATCTATTGCTCTAGTTCCATCATAATTAAGATTGTGTTTACTGACATCAGGAATATCTGCTTTAATAATTTCTTCTATTGCTCCATCAGATAGAGCATTGTTATATTCCCAATGATCAAAAGGAAATTCATGTTTTTTTGATTGAGTTTTAATTGAATTTAAAAATGACATTAAGAGTTTATTTTTTTTTTAATAATATTTGCTACTCTATTCGTTTCATCTAATTTTTGATAGTTCCAATCTTCAATTTCTTCACCTAAATTTCGAATAATATTTAATTCTCTAAATAAACTTCTAAACCTTTGAAATCTTTTGTCATTTTTTTTAGGTAAAATATTAGCTATATAAATTGGTTTTCCTGTTAAAGCTGCCTCAGATATCATTGAACTTGAGTCACAAGTTACTACAATTTTTTCTGAAATTGCTAAAGATGACAGGTAAGCTTTCTTGTCTACAGTTTCTATAACTGTATGCTTTTCACCAAAATATTCTTTTGTATATTGGATTATATTTTTTGGTGTTCTCATTGATGGAATCACAACTAATTGAAGATTATTCTGTTTAATTAAATTATTTAAATTTTCAAAAATTTTTTTAATATTTTCTGTTGAATATTCATAATGCTTTGTGGGACCACCCATTATTAAAGTTAAAATTTTTCTTTCATCTTTTTTAATAAATGAATTTAAATAATTTTTATTTTCATTAATCTCATTTTCTGTAAGATAATGAATTGCACCTTTGGTGTTGATTACGTTTTCTCCATTAATTGAATCATGTTCTGGTGCTACGATAAAATCGAAATGATTTAAATTTACTTTCGGGTCTTGGATATGAATATTTAATACTTTTTTGTTAGAGGTTTTTTTCAAATGAATTGATGGAATTACACTCTTTCTTCCACACGAAATAATTACATCGAAATCTGTGAGTTCTATTTTTTTATACACGCTACTAGAAACAGGTGTCAACTTAGGGGGAATCACTCTCCAAAAATTATTTAGTTCAACTGTATGGTGTGTAAAATCTATATCTAAAGCTTTAGCTAAACCTTCTACTTGGCTGATCATGCCATGCATTCCTTGGGTTAATAATATACCTTTTAATTTAGTCATTAATCACTATATAGCTTTGATATGAGTCAAAATCCAACTAAACACACAAAAGTGTTAATAATTGGATCCGGTCCCGCCGGATACACAGCTGCTGTATATGCAGCACGAGCAATGTTAAATCCAATTCTAGTTTATGGGGTTCAACCAGGCGGACAATTAACTACAACAACAGATGTCGAAAACTATCCTGGATTTTCAGATGTAATTCAGGGTCCTTGGTTAATGGATCAAATGAAAGAACAAGCAAAAGCAGTTGGAACTGATTTAATTGAAGATCATATTTCATCTGTAAATTTAAAATCAACTCCATTTGAAGCAATCGGTGACAGTGGTCAAAAATATACTGCCGACAGTATTATTATTTCTACAGGTGCTCAGGCTAGATGGTTAAATTTAAAATCAGAACAGGCATTTAGGGGTTTTGGTGTTTCTGCTTGTGCAACATGTGATGGTTTTTTCTTTAAAGAAAAAGAAGTTGCAGTAGTTGGTGGTGGAAATGCTGCTGTTGAAGAAGCAATGTTTCTTACAAAATTTGCATCAAAAGTAAAACTAATTCATAGACGTGATACTCTAAGAGCTGAGAAATTACTCCAAAAGAAATTAATGGAAAATAAAAAAATTGAAATAATCTGGGATAGTGCTGTCGAAGAGGTTATTGGAGACAATGAACCAAAAAATGTTACAGCTATTAAAGTTAAAAATTTAAAAACAAATAAAATAGATGAAATTAAAGTTCATGGTTTATTTATCGCAATTGGACATGATCCAGCAACAGCTCTTTTTAAAGATCAATTAAATATGGATAAAGAGGGTTATTTATTAACTAAACCAGATTCAACTGAAACTAATATACCTGGAGTTTATGCTGCAGGAGATGTTAAAGATAAAACATTTAGACAAGCGGTAACCGCTGCTGGTATGGGCTGTATGGCTGCACTTGAAGCAGAAAAATTCTTATCTCACTAAATACTATTTAAGACTTTTACAAAAAGTAGATATTTTTTCTAAAGCTTTTTTAAGATTTTCCATTGAAGTTGCATAAGATATTCTAAAAAAACCCTCTAAACCAAATGCAGAACCTTGAACAACTGCAACACCACTATTTTCTAATAAAGACTGAACAAAATCAGTATCTGTCTTGAGCTCTTTGCCACTTGTATCTTTTTTTCCCCTCAAGCCTTTGCAACTTGGAAAAACATAAAATGCCCCATCTGGATTTAAACATTCAATTCCATCTATTGCATTTAATTCTTTAACAACAAAATCTCTTCTTTCTTGAAAAGAAGCTGCTCTTTCTTTAATAAAATCTTGAGTTCCATTTAAAGCCTCTACAGCTGCTGCTTGGCTAATTGAAGATGGATTAGTTGTTGATTGAGATTGTATTTTAGCAATTGCTTTAATAATTTCTTTAGGACCAGCCGCATACCCTATTCTCCAGCCAGTCATTGAATAAGCTTTACTTACACCATTCATTGTAAGAACTCTTTCTTTCAAGCTATCAATTTGGGCAATAGTAAAAAATTTAAATCCTTCGTATGTTACGTGCTCATAAATATCATCACTTAAAATATAAACATGAGGATGTTTTGCCAATACATCTGCAATTTCTTTGATATCTTCTTCGGTATAACAAGCGCCTGTTGGATTTGATGGTGAGTTTAATATAATCCATTTTGTTTTTGGAGTTATAGATTTTTCTAATTCAGCAGGATTAATTTTAAATCCTTGATTTTCATTACACTCTAAAATAATTGGAGTTCCACCAGCTAAAAGGACTATATCAGGATAAGAAACCCAATAAGGGGCTGGAACAATAACTTCATCACCCTCATTTAAAGTTGCCATCATAGCATTATAAATTACATGCTTTCCACCTGCTCCAACTGTGATTTGATCAACTGTGTAATCTAGATTATTTTCTCTTTTAAATTTTTTAATGATCGCATCTTTCAATGCAGGTGTTCCATCTACAGCTGTATATTTAGTGTCACCATCATTAATTGCTTTAATTGCAGCTTGTTTGATATTATCTGGAGTATCAAAGTCAGGCTCCCCTGCTCCAAGACCTATTACATCCTTACCAGCAGCCTTTAATTCTCTTGCTTTTTGAGTTACAGCAATCGTTGGTGATGGTTTAATTTTTTTTAAACTGTCTGATATTATGCTCATTGAAATATAATTTTAATCTAATAGTTTTATAAATAATGCAGAATACTTATCAAGATCTAATTACAGCTGTGCAGAATAAAAATCCTGCAATAAGCCCTAAACTAGAGGGTGGAAAAAAGTTTCAGATGAAAACTGACTTTAAGCCTGCTGGTGATCAACCTGAAGCTATAAAACAGTTAGTAAATGGTGCTAACAAAGATCAACTTAGCCAAGTTTTGCTTGGTGTAACCGGATCTGGAAAAACTTTTACAATGGCTAAAGTTATTGAAAAAACTAATAGACCCGCACTAATTCTTGCACCTAATAAAACTCTAGCAGCACAGCTATATGGGGAAATGAAATCTTTTTTTCCAGATAACGCCGTTGAATATTTTGTATCTTATTATGATTATTACACTCCTGAAGCATATGTGCCGCGCTCAGACACTTATATTGAAAAAGAAGCATCAATTAATGAACAGATAGATCGGATGCGTCACTCAGCTACAAGATCATTATTAGAGCGAGATGACGTAATTATTGTATCAAGTGTCTCTTGTATTTATGGACTGGGCTCTGTTGAGGCTTATAGTAAAATGACTTTGAGCCTGAAGACTAACTATGATTATAATAGAGAAGAATTAATAAAATCTCTAGTTGCGCTGCAGTATAAAAGAAATGATCAGAATTTTTATAGAGGAACTTTCAGAGCTCGAGGGGAATATCTTGAAATTTTTCCATCTCACTTAGAGGATCGTGCTTGGAGATTAAGTTTATTTGGAGATAAGTTAGAAAAAATAGAAGAATTTGATCCACTAACAGGTGATTTAGTTAATGATTTGGATGTGATTAAGGTTTATGCAAACAGTCACTACATAACTCCTAAACCAACTATAGAACAAGCAATAATAAAAATTAAAAGAGAACTAGAAGTTACATTAAAAAAATTTAAAGAACAAAATAAATTACTTGAAGCACAAAGATTAGAAGAGAGAACTAAATTTGATTTAGAAATGATTGAAGCTACTGGTTCTTGTGCTGGAATTGAGAATTATTCAAGATTTTTATCCGGTAGAAAACCAGGTGAACCACCACCTACTCTTTTTGAATATTTTCCAGATAATACTCTTATCTTTGTTGATGAATGTCATGTTACTGTTCCACAATTAAATGGAATGTATAAAGGTGATAGATCTAGAAAAAGTAACCTAGCAGAATACGGTTTTAGATTACCTTCTTGTATGGACAACCGACCACTAAAATTTGAGGAATGGGATGCAATGAGAACTCAAACAGTTTTTGTCTCAGCAACTCCTGGGCCTTGGGAATTAAAACAAACAAAAAATAAATTTGTTGAACAAATAATTAGACCCACTGGACTAATTGATCCTCCAGTTGAAATAAGACCTGCTAAAAATCAAGTGGATGATTTAATGCATGAATGTATAAAAGTAATTAATAATAATTTTAGAGTATTGGTTACTACTCTAACAAAAAAGATGGCTGAAGATCTAACTGAGTATCTTCATGAAAACGGTATTAAGGTTAGATACATGCACTCTGATATTGATACTCTCGAGAGAATTGAAATCATGAGAGATCTAAGACTTGGAGTTTTTGATGTCTTGGTTGGTATTAATCTTTTAAGAGAAGGTTTGGATATACCAGAGTGTGCTTTAGTTGGAATTCTTGATGCAGACAAAGAAGGCTTTTTAAGATCTGAGACTTCTTTAGTTCAAACAATTGGAAGAGCAGCCAGAAATCTTGAGGGTAAAGTTATTCTTTATGCGGACAAGGAGACAAAAAGTATCAAAAATGCAATTAAAGAAACAGATAGAAGAAGATCTATTCAAGTAGCATATAATAAAAAACATAACATCACTGCAAAAAGTGTCCAAAAAGAAATTGGTGACGTACTTGAAAGCGTTTATGAAAAAGATTATGTCAAAGTAGGAACTGATGAAAATATTGGTGGTAATTTAAAAAAACACTTAAAAGCATTAAATAAAAGAATGAAGGAGTCTGCAACTAACCTCGAATTTGAGGAAGCTGCTAAAATTAGAGATGAAATCAGAAAACTTGAGGCCTCTGAATTAGAAATTACTTTAAATCCTAAAGTAAAAAAATATAGTTCAAAAAATAAAATTTATCCAAAAGGTAGATCAACAATGGGTCTTCCAGGTACAAGGGCACAAAAAGGGAAAAAAAAATGGAAGCAAATAAAATAATTATTACTGGTGCAGCAACTAGAATTGGTGCTGCAATTGCTAAAAAGCTTTCTGGATCAGGAGTAGAAATTGTTATTCACTACAATAAATCAAGAACTAACGCTGAAAAATTAAAAAAAGAATTAATCAAGAATAAATCAAAAGTTTACCTGGTAAAAGGTGATCTATCAAAAGAAAAAGATTTGAAAAAAATTATTAAGTTTGCAAAATCAAAAATGAAATATTTTGATTGTTTGATTAATAATGCTTCGATATTTGAAAATGATAGTCTTAAAAATTTTACATCTAAAAGTTGGGATAAACATTTGGATGTAAATTTAAAAGCACCTGCTTACTTAATTAAAGAATTTGCAAAAAATATAAAAAGTAAAAATAATAATATTATAAATATAATTGACCAAAGGGTCTTTAAACTAACTCCATTTTTTACCTCTTATACATTAAGTAAAACTGGTCTTTATACTCTAACCAAGACAAGTGCGATGAGTTTAGCTCCAAATATTAGAGTTAATGGTATTGCGCCTGGGCCAACTATTAAAAACAAAAGACAAAGCGATAGGCACTTTAAAAAGCAATATCTAGCTACTCCTTTAAAACAACAAGTGCAGATAAAGGACATATGCAATGCTGTTGACTTTTTTATAAAAAATAGATCTATTACAGGACAAGTTTTAGCTATTGATAGTGGGCAAAATTTAAACTGGCAAACGCCTGATGTAATTGGAAAAGAATGAAAAAAAATAATTTGAGTATTGTAAAAATAGATAAAAATAAGAGTCTATTTAATTACGAAAAAAAAATATTAATAAAAGAACTAACCTTAGATTTAAAGCTTGGTTATTACGATTTTGAAAAAGAAAAACCGCAGAAAGTAAAATTTAGTCTTGAAATTGACTATGAGGATAAGAAACCAACAAGTGATAAAGATATAAAGTCTATTGTTAATTATGGGCAAGTGGTAAAATTGATAAAAAAATTAACTAAAAACAAACACTATAATTTTTTAGAAACACTTGCAGAAGATGTGTTTGATATATTATTTAAAGATAAAAGAATTGGAAAAATTATGCTTCAGATAGAAAAATTAGAAATTCTTAAAGAGTGTAAATCTGTTGGTATTCAAATTACCAAAAAAAGAAGTTATGAAAAGCTCTGAATTAGGAAAAGAAGTAATAAAAAAAGAACTTCCATTAATTCCCAAAAGTCCTGGTGTTTACCGAATGCTAAACCACAAAGATGACATTTTATATGTTGGAAAAGCAAAAAACTTACCTAATCGACTTAAGAGTTATGTGGCAGAAAAAAATCACATAATTCGAACTGAACGGATGTTATCTCAAACTTTTAAACTAGAAATCACCACAACTGCAAATGAAAGTGAGGCACTTTTACTTGAGGCAAATTTAATAAAAAAATATAAACCAAAATTTAACATATTGTTAAAAGATGATAAATCATTTCCATTTATATTTATTAGCAACAAAGACCAATGGCCCCAAGTTAAAAAACATAG
>Ga0209095_1002329_pt1 | contig 9687 bp, 13 predicted proteins | sample COGITO_mtgs_1104_3_FD_184795 | JGI IMG/M metagenome (GOLD analysis project Ga0209095, IMG submission 184795) | Pelagic marine microbial communities from North Sea - COGITO_mtgs_110404 (SPAdes) (version 2) | ecosystem: Environmental > Aquatic > Marine > Epipelagic ... | reverse complement strand
CATCACCATCATTCGGGATGTCTTCGATTATTTCATCAATTTCGTTACGACGTTTTTTTAATTCGTCGAGTTCGCCGTTTTCACACACTTTCCAGATAGATTTCATTATTGTTTTTAATTTTAATTTAATTTTAAAAATAATATGGTTTATGATGACTTAGGTTAAAACTAACGACGTGAGCCTGAGTGCGAGAGTGCATAAGAAGAGAAAGAAAACGACCTGTACTCACCATTTATATATAAACACATTTTTTTATCATTATTGAATAATCATAAAAAAATTATTTTTAAAAATATTGAACAAAGTCAATGAAGGAGTTTGTATAAAATAAAAAAATAATTAATGGTTTCCATAATACCCAATACTTAATGTAACTCGAGGACCGTGCGTCTCTGGATCATGATAAATAAGTTTTGGTATATATAAGGCATCCCCGGGTTCAAGTGTGTGTTTAGTTCCATCATCAAATTTGTATGAAACAGTACCAATGGCAGAAATAATTATAACGTCCTCTTCCTCGTCGTTATGTCTTCCATGTGTATGACTATTTTCACTCATTGATATATAAAAGTGTACGTCATCATATGGTTTTAAATTATAAACTTCTTTCGTAGCATTTACTATACCGTTAAAAGGTGAATTGTGAACGTCATTACAAAAAAACGTTGGTGGTGTCGCATCACTTTTTTTATCGCGTATAAGTTCAGTGCTTTCAATTTTATACCCACGTTCTATTTCATTTATGGCATCACTCCATGTAATTTTGTGGTGTGAGTTAAAACAATTTTTCATAAAAATAGGTTTACGGTTCTCCTTTTCCATACGTTCACTTTCTTTTATCATTTCTACAAATTTAACACCGTTTGTATTGGTATTATTATTGTAAATATAATATACCAAAAACAGTATTATTATAATAATAAAAATAGTATTATTAGATATATCCATTTTTATTATTATAAAATATTTTAATAATTAATTAGTTACACGTTTCTTAATATGACTTTTATATAAAAAGGTAAACAGTCGCTCAACCATATCCTCATATACAGCATTACATTTTTTATCATTATTGACCTTAAATAAATTACCTGCTAATGTTATTCTCGGCCCATCGTGTTTCTGTTCTTCTACAAAATGGTCTAAATAACTCGGGAATATAACTAAATCCCCTTCTTTAATATTATCTAATGTAACGTGATTACAAAATACATGGTGTTCCCGAAGCTCTTCAGGTAAAGTATTTGGAGAATTCTCTGATAGAAACCCTTTCTGAATAGCATTTGACATATCTTTAACAAACGTAAGATCAGCGTCTTTAGATGGATCGTATTTTGCAAAATAAACAAAACTAAAAAGTTCCCCGTTATCTAAATGATTGTGCTCAGCTTGATACATTCCCTTCTTATATTTACTACACCATAATTCAGTACAATTTTTACATTTTTCAACTCCACAACTGTTTAACGTCAGTTTTAAATTTTTTATACCCAATTGTTCTAAAAATTTATGTGCTTTATCAATTACAAGATCGTATATAAATAGTCCATGATTATTAAAAATATGATCAGTGTTCCCATCCATAAGAAATGAAGATCCATGTGATGCAGTTGTAAGACATTTTGTATCATACCAATTATCCGAAATTCCAAATTTTACATTATTAAGTATAAAATTTATCTTTTCTTTATATTTATCATCATCTATCGATTCTATATATATTGGTACCGCGTGTATACCAGTAATCATTACTCTACTTTGTACACTCTTTTTTAACCCCACAATTTTGAGTTTCAACTTCTCCATCTTTATATATGCACGGTTTACCATTGAACCCATTTTCAGATGTTGTTTGGTGTTCTTTTGCTAATAGTTCTATATCTTCAATTTTATAAGTTCTAGATTGTGTAGGTTGTGTACCGCACTCACCTTCACATTCAGTCCAATCACTCCAATCACCCGAACAATCAAGAGGGCATGGTTCCTGTTTACACTCACGCCACATACCTTTAGGTTCACACTTTTCCGGTGTAAGTGATTTATTAATAAGTTTCATATACCCCTTCTTACCACATATAGCATCTACCAAAATATCGTCATTTTTTTCCGCGTAACACCCGTTCGCTACGTCATCTTTTTTCCAATTTTCTACTGGGTATTTACATTCATTTGCACCCGCATACGATTTTTTATTTATGGATACACATATCAAGGTTAAAAGTATAAATATAGTTATAAATGTTATAATTGTACGTTTATTAATATACGAAGCCATAACGTCTATTAATAAAGATGGATATTTTTTTTCTATTAAGCATCATCACATTTAACGATTTCACTACATTTTCTTTTCTGTTCTTGAGTATTCTCAAATTTACATGGTTTACCTCCAGCTTGACCAGGGAAAGTGATTTCATAAAATCTAGATTCTGATGGTTGTTCTCCACATGGTTTTTCTATACATTCTCCCCACTCCGACCATTTACCTTCACAATCTATGGGACATTTTTCGGGTCCACATTTATTCTGTCTCATTTTTGTAGGACACGTATCAGGTGTAAGTGATTTATTTACAGAAACTCTAACTCCGGGGAAGTCACCACCGTCGTCGGGACTGCCTGGAAGTTCACATGGAATAACTGTTAAATCATCATACGCAACTACACATTGACCGTCTTTCTCTTCAGTCCATAAATCGTCTGGGTATTCGCATCTTGGTTTCTCTTCTGGTTTCTCTTCTGGTTTCTCTTCTGGTTTCTCTTCTGGTTTCTCTTCTGGTTTCTCTTCTGGTTTCTCTTCCGAGTCCCCTTCTGCATATTCTCTGGAATTTTTATATACAAAAACGCATATAATTAGCAATACGATTATCGATAATACTATATCTACATTTTTAGTAATTTTTTTATAGAAAGACATATAGTTTATTACTATAAATAAACATTTTTATATTATTATCCAACTCGCTCTCGAATATGATTGACTGTGTCCATATCACCTTCTTTCTGTCTGTGTGTGTTTTCACCTCTTGTAGAACCATGTGATGGACACCCTGTATTTCCACCATTATAGCCATTTTGTTGCGAATAATATTTTTCATATCGTACCCGGTAATGACGTTTTTTATCTGATCGGCCTCGCGCATGCCATTTATGACCGTATTCCTGACGCCAGTATCCTTTACAATCTGCACAACTTTGTTCTTGTTGTGTCGACGGAGGTGACCCAGTTAATGAGAGTTCCGGGTTTTTTACTGTACGATATTTATACCGTTTAGATCCATTACAAGTTCCATAATCCCGATCCCAATCACCTACATATAGACACGGTACAGTCCTCGACGTGGCTTTCTCATCAGATACTTTCGTAAGCTCACATGCGGGTATTGTTTTCCTCCAATGAAAGTCACTTATTTCTGAAAAGTCTGCTGGTACTACATCCATAACCTCCTCTAATTTAGCTAGAGTATCCGGGTCAACTACAAATGAATATGTTTTCTGTTTGTTGTTTGTATCACCAGTATTTATCGGATCTCCCTTTATTATCACGTTTTCACTAGAACCCAAAAGTTTAAGAACTGCACCTTCCCATCTATTATTACAAGCGTTACAGTCTTCTCTATTAAATACCTTTACTTCGTCTATCGTGTATTCTTTACCTAAATCTATTTTAATCCAATCATTTGGGTTTCCAGCGCTATGGTACATAGTGCTGCTATCCCCGTCAAATAATCTCATAGTACCATAATCGCCGGTGGCGGAGTCATTCGAATGAATCGAATTCACGGTAACTTTCTTTTTCAACTCGTCTCCGAATGCATTTGTGATGGCGGCATTTGCCAACCGTGCTTCTCTTCTTCTTCGATGAGACGGTCCCGTGAAATCCGAAGCGCTCTTTAAAGGTGGGAGTTCAGCCCAATCTTTCACTAGATTTTCACCACCCGAATATATTTCTATTCCTGCAATATTTAAGTATTCCGTCTTATTATCGAATCCAAACCATACGTATCGAACACCTTCTACTCCTTCCGTTGATTGTATCATTTTTAATCTCGCCAATTCCGAATCACATAAGTCTTTATCATCCTCTGTCGGAACAGCTTCACAACTACCAGCTACAATACGCGACTGGGATTGTTCACCGTTTGGATTACAAAATCCAACATCGGCCCATTCATTTTTCCAACAACAGTCTATTTCACGCGTTTTTACACTTTCAAGACAATTACCATTAGTAGCTTGTACCTGTTTCTGTTTCCCATTCATTTGACATTCTCCTACATTTTCCCATTCCCCTGACTCGTAACAACACGCCTTATATGCCGATTTAACATCGTCGGGGCAATTACCTATAGTGGTTTGTGCGAATATACCAGTACCATTTGGTTTACATGTACCACCATGTGCTGAGAAAGCCGGTACCCAGTCGTGGTTCTGTGTACAACACGGTTGAATAGGATCTTGTCTGGATCGAGTTTCTACTTTATCGTGGATTTCTTCACATGGTCTACCGTAACCAAATTGTGTATTACCAATTGCTGGTTTTGTTATTGAATATATACGAGATTCAGAAGGTTGTACATCACACGCATCTGGGTTAGGCGTCCAATCGCTCCATGAACCTTCGCAATCTTGGGGACATGGTTTCATAGAACAAGATACCCACTCGGTTAAATTTTTACAGTATTCAGTATTCATGGTCGAAGCTTTATATCTTTGTATAACACCAGATTCACCGCACCCAACGGGTGTTAAATCGTCTTGGCTTTTAACACACCCAAGGTCGTTATATTGCCACCCCAAAACTGGGTAATTACATACAGGTGGTTGAGGTTCGGGACACGTTTTTTGACACGCACCACTCCTTTCAAAAGTACACAAACCCCCTTTAGTTGCTGGTTCGTAATCAGCTGCACTCGTATCCAAAGTTTGTTTTAATATACCATCCCCACATCTATCAGCATTACCATCTTCTAAAATAACTTCATTACCATCGGCATCGAGACGCACACACAGTGCATCCAACCATGTGTTCCCACTACACGGTTTAGGGGGGTCTACATTACATTCAACAAGTTTTGGTGGACATACACCATCCCCCAATTGTCGAACGAAACCTTCGTGGTTTTTATCTAAAACGTGTGTTTCAAAACCTGCACCACTCGTTTCATCGGTTAAACCATCTAACACTACACCGTTACGAGAACATGGTTTTTGTACGATATATTCCGTACCCGAACAATCTCGATCAACTATTTTTTCGGCTGCTTTTTCGGTTGGTTCGCCTGAAATACCTATAATTCCAGTACCACTATTTTGTTTATAAGCGTACCCTAAAACTACTAATATAACGACGAGGAGTAATATTTTTGTGGTATTGTCTGCCATTTATATTATTAGATATTATTTTTATTTACATTAAATTTTGTTTGGAAAAACTGTAGGTTGAACTGGTACGGGTTTTGCTTTTGATTTTGTTAATACTATTGATACTAAAACTAATATTATAATACATGCAACCACCCCACCTATAATCATCTTTTTCTGGGCTTCTTTAGCTTCGACTATAATTTCTGCATTTTGCATATACGTAGCAGATTCTTTAATCTGTTCCGCATCATCAAATTCCAATTCCCATGGATCTGCACCTATAAAATTTGTATTTTGAGCACACTCCGAAAAAACTTCCGAATCAATTGAACCCCCTACATTTACATCTTGTAAACATATATCCAATTTAAACGAACACGGGGACGCACCTCTTAAATCGTCAAGAATTTTAGGTTTATATTTATTAGCTCCGACGCATACACGTGCAGGACAGTGTAAACGTTCCATTAATTCAAGTCTCGCAACAGCTTTATGTGGTCCCTGTGTATCAGGTACAGCTTCCAATGTCGTCTCTACCCATTCCATAGCTTTATCACATCCTGGTACAGTTAAATTTTTTTTACAGTCGAGGTATACGACATTATAACACGAACACCTTTCATCTGTAGGATTTTTTTCGCAGAATTCTTTTGTAGGAACTTCTTCTGTCATCTTATATAAACACTAGATTAAAAAACGAGAAAAAGAAAAAGTATAAGTATAATGGCTACAATTATCATGTACTTTTGATTTTTCGTAAGATTAAAAAGGGGTGCATCCATTAACTCTTTCTCCTTCTTTAAACGCTCTTGTTTTGCGGCTGCATCTATAAGTGATTGTCTATATATTTTCTGTTGTGCTGCTACAACTGCTGCTGTTTTAGGATCTCTATAATTTGGGTTCTGGTACATGTTATTAACATACTCCTTTGCAGGTTCATTAAGTTCACATTCAATAAACATATCCGAATCCACCATAAGACCAACATCCACTTCGGTCGCACATATTTTTATCTGATAATTGCAGTCTGTTGTCATGTTTAAATCCTGTAATTCGGTAACCGGTTTATATTTATCTGAACCATTACATACACCTGGAGCACAGTGTAAACGCGCATTCAATTCAGTTGTTGCTACCTTTCTTTGTGAATCATATTTATCTGATATCGGTATACCTTTTATTACTTTATCCGCCCATTCTCTCCCCTCGGTACATCCTACCATTGACGGATCAGTATCACACCCTCTAACCGCAACGTTATAACATGAACATCGTGGATCATTTATATTATCTTTACAGAATTCCGCTGTGGGAGCTTCCTGTTCTGACATCTTACAAGTATCAGAGATTTTTTCTTAGTATACTGTAACATACAATGAAGAGAAATATCAGTCCCAGGACATTAAAGATAATAATAGGTCTTTCGGTTATATTAGCCATCTGGATAATATTCATCCGAAAACGTGAAAATGCAGAAGGTGAAGCACCAGCTGATGAGGTTGTCAAATATATCGAAGAAACAGATCCATTAAATCCATACGTTGTAAGAGCACTTGCCAAAAAACTTACAAAGGACCTTAACAAATTGGAATTGGTCGTTGAACTTGCAGATAATGTAAGAGATGATAAAACACGGGATAAACTCATAAGCTATATGGAAGAGTTAGAGTCTGAAATGGAAACACCAGCTAAAGATGAAGAAGAAAAGAAAGAGAATTAATTAGTCAAATTATTTTTATTCACGATGATCATTCGTGTGTAAAAATATTTATTTTTTATTGCACCCACATGAAGGTTTTTCAGTAACTTTCATTAAAATGAGAAGGGATATAACAGAGGCAAATGCGAGCATCCAATTGTTTGTTTTCATATTGTATATATTACATCTATATTTTTTTTAACGACGCTTGAGAGTAATCACAGCTGGGTCATCTCCATAACAATAATATTTTACAGAAACGCCATATTTGTCTTTCATATATTTGTTAAGTTCTGTGCTGATCGTATATTTCCATTCCGTTATGGTGGATTCAAAATATTCCATACCTTCAATTGATCTAGATCTTAACCTCATGAATTCTAAGTTACGTATACCTTCCATGGCCTCATTGATTTTTCGTGCCAAATGAGTCTTGCTTCGAAGATTCGTATCCGTTCTCATATAAATATTAAAAACACTGGGGTTGAATCCATTTCGCTCTGAAGCTTCAATGATGTCAATCACATAGTATCCATATGCATCGGCGATTATATTAGCTTGCATAGATGGGTAATTGTTTACATATGCTTCAAAATCCAAACCACTCGGTAATGTAAACAACTTTTTTCTTGTTTTGTTGTTACAATTGTGGTTATTAACACGCGATTTAGCAGCTGGGTGTGTATGATATGTGACGTAGTAGCCCGTTATCAACGAAGCGAGTTCATTCGAAATAAGACCTCTTTGGTGCGACGTTAATTGATTAGGTAAGTTGAAACGAACTTGAGGATAGTTGTTTGTACTTGTTTTAAAATCAATCTTACCTGCATATTCAACCCTTTCTTGAGATGACTTGGCGTTTATCATTTTGAGATCATTCACTATACGCCGTGGTAATGTAATATTGACTTTGTCTGTTGATATCCTTGACACGTCGGCAACCATACTCATATCTCGGCGCTTAATAGGCTTATTGTTAGAATTATTTCGCTTTCGCTTTCGCTTTCCAGTGACTGTTATGTTATTTGGTATACCCAGTCGTTTATTGATATTCATAGCCGTTGCTTCATTTTTATTATTTCTGTTCGTGGATGACGACATGTTTTCTACTATTCTATGATATTTTTATTGAGTTGGTTTTCAATAGAAATATTGTTTATTTATCATCCTTTTCCTCTTTTTCCTTAATACGAATCGCGTATTTTGAATTTTTATTAAAGTGTTCGTAATCGACTTCACCATCTGGTGCAAATATTTTAGTTAAAAAACCTTTCATGTTAAAAGGGTTCTTCTTTTTATTATCACTCTCGCTACACCTAACTATTAATCGTGGTCTTGATATTGTAAACATTATGTATACTATTTACCCCGCTTTTTTTCCTTCATACTGGATTTTTCCTTCTCGAGTTCTTCTAAGATCTTATAGTATGCTCTCTGTTCTCTACCTTCTGAATACGTACAGTGTAAACTTATTCTATCTATACGCCTTTCTATAGTTTCAATGGTATCTTTATTAGAAGATTTGGCCTTTACAGACATTCGGTTCAAAACGGGGGATGAGAGTGATATTCTCAACATACTATTACTTTCGATTTTTATAAACGATTGCGCGACCCTTCGAATTTGTATTAATAACACTTTGACTATGTTTAAATTTATTTGCCTCCTGCTGGATGTTAGCAAGCTTCTTGTTCTTATTAAAGAACTTTACGGCCATAATCTTATCGTTTCGTGGTGCTTTGGGTATGTATACGTTACCTTTAAGACGTTTCAAGTTATAATCTTCGATTAACAGTTCCCTGAGTGTTTTGTCTCCTATGTTTAGGGTCATTCTTGCTGGGTCTCTTTTATAACAGGTTTCGTAGACTCTAACGTTCGACATTTAGTATTACCGGACATTTTAGTTTTCTGTTCAAAAAGTTCTAACCACAAACCTGTACCTATACCGGAACCAATAAAAGATGCGAGTGATACAGTTGCGAGTGATAAAAGTGTATGTTTCATCCTAATTACAAACTATTTAGATATTTCCGAGTGGAAATAAGCACAGAAATTCTTAAGTGCTGGTAAAATTTCCGATTTCCATTTCATTTGATCTCTGTAAATCAGATACGTTTTACGTTTATCGTTATACTGTTCGATAAGTTCACATTTATCAAGATCTAACATTTCCATATAGACTTGACACTGAATTTCTTCGTACAATCTAACACTATTGAATAGACCCCTCGTCCTGTTCTTAATTTCAATAATAGTTTTATCGTCCCTGATACGATCTATGCGTCCACAAATTCGGTAAGTTGTTCCTTCAATAGAACATACTTCATATTTATAAAAGGTTTCGTCTTCTTTTAAATCGTCATAATTAGAAGCTGTAGTGTCTTCATGTCTCGTCCCGTGATTCGTAAACAATGTTTTACGAAGGTGTTCTTCGACCAATTTTATATCCGGTTTAGAAAGGTTTGATTTCATGTGTAACTGATTTGAGACCGCCTTAAACTTTCTTTCGATGTCCGAACTGTTCATTGATTTATACGTTTCAGCATCTTTAAACAAAAGTCTTGATGCACTACACTTCTGAATTGTATCTAATGCTTCCTGTTCCTTTGTTTTACCTTCAA
>Ga0209095_1002323_pt1 | contig 9694 bp, 10 predicted proteins | sample COGITO_mtgs_1104_3_FD_184795 | JGI IMG/M metagenome (GOLD analysis project Ga0209095, IMG submission 184795) | Pelagic marine microbial communities from North Sea - COGITO_mtgs_110404 (SPAdes) (version 2) | ecosystem: Environmental > Aquatic > Marine > Epipelagic ... | reverse complement strand
ATTTATAATTCTCTGTTTTGTTCTACTCCACCGTGACTGAATGGTTTTGAACAGAGAATTAGATTTCTTTCCCTGAAATGCCTTATAAAAACTCATATAAAATCTAATATACTTCTCTTCCATTATTTGTAGATTTTTTATTCATTATCTTTCTTTCTTAAGTAATTCCTCATCCCAATAGAAATTAAACCAATGGATGAAAAAATAATTCCGTAATTAAAAATATCTTCGTTTTCAAAGACAAATGACAGGAGTGCAGCAATAACTCCAACACCTATTATTATTTCAAATTCTCGGTTCTTAATAAATGTGAGTAATTTATTCATTTTTATATTTTGCTAATCATTCAACAAAGGGATCATCTTTGTCAGTGAGTCTTCCGGTGCACTTTAGAAAGAAATAATAAGTAAATGCAGATAGAAAGAGTGGAGACCAAATATCCCCTAATTTCATGGGCAAAGAGAAGAATGCCCACCATGACCACAAACTTACAACAAGTGGCAAATACCAAAAATGTTTACCGTATTTTGACAATAAGTTTTTCATCACTTGATTCTAAAAGTTTTTAAAAGTTTTTAAAAGGTTCAATTTTTAGACGTTTTGAGTTTTTCCTGACCAACCAGGAAAAATTTTTTATTCAACAGTGACTGATTTGGCTAAGTTCCTTGGTTGGTCGAGGTCCGTGCCTCTTTGGCATGCCACTTGATAAGCAAGAATTTGAAGCGGGATGGTATAAATGATTGGTGCGAGCAATTCACTGCATGCGGGCATTTGAATAAAAGCTCCACGCTCAATATGAATTTTAGAGTTACCCCCACCAAACACATAAAGCGTTCCACCTCTTGCCTTCACTTCTTCTAAATTAGAGACCAGCTTTTCTGTCAGCGTGTCTTCTGGTGAAAGTGCAATCACTGGAATTTGATCGTCCACCAAAGCCAAGGGCCCATGCTTGAGCTCACCTGCTGGATAAGCCTCTGCATGAATGTATGAGATTTCCTTAAGCTTTAAAGCTCCTTCTTGGACAATTGGAAAGAACATTCCTCTACCTAAAAACAATGCGTTGTGCTTGTCTGCAATATTGGGAACTATTTTTAAGATTTTATCGGACAGTTTTAAGGTCTCCTTAATGACTCCCGGTAAGTCTCTGAGCTCGTTGGCTAAATTTTTTCTTAGGTCTTTATCTCTACCTAAACTTTTTGCAATCGACATGGCCAGCAACATTAAGCCGGCTAGTTGAGTGGTGAATGCTTTGGTTGAGGCAACGCCTATTTCAGGACCAGCGTTTGTAAAAAGAACGTGTTCAGATTCTCGTGCTAGTGAGCTTGTGGGGACGTTACAAATGGACAGGGTGCTAAGGTAATCTTTTTGTTGAGCATATCTTAGGGCGGCTAAGGTATCGGCTGTTTCTCCAGACTGAGAGATAGTAACGAACAAGGTGCCCTCTTCTACTAATGGGTCTCTGTAACGATACTCACTTGCAAAATCTACATAACATGGAATTCTGGCAATTTTTTCAAACCAAAATCTTCCAACCTTTCCAGCATGCAGGCTGGTACCACAGGCAACAAATTGAATTCTCTTGATGTCCTTAAAAGCCTCTGAGGAACCTAGGCCAAAAATATTATCCAATACGTCATCTTCGCCCAGTTTGCCGTTAATGGTATTGGCCACAGCATCAGGTTGTTCGTATATTTCTTTTTCCATGAAGTGAGAATATTCACCCTTAGTGACAGCATTAACCGCTATGTCGATCTCTGTGATTTCTCGAGTGATGGAAACATCTTTGGCTGTATAGACCTGATAATCAGTCTTATTAATCTCAGCCACATCCCCATCTTCTAGAAAAACAAATTGATTGGTTAGTTGTGATAGTGCTAACGGATCGGAGGCTGCAAAGTTTTCCTCAATGCCCACTCCAATCAGTAAAGGACTTTTATTTCTAGCTACAATTAATCTATCTTTTTCATTGATATGAATGGCAGCAATGGCGTAGGCTCCATCCAGCTCTTTTGTTGCTAAATGCATAGCATCTAAAAGATTGTCTGTTCCCTTTAGGTGTTGATGTAGTAAGTGGGCGATAACCTCTGAGTCAGTCTCTGAGGTAAATTCATAGCCTGCTGAGGTTAGCTGCTCTCGCAACTGTAAATAGTTTTCAATTATGCCGTTGTGCACTATGTGTACCTCTCCAGAAGAGGCGTGAGGATGAGCGTTAGCTTCAGAAGGTTTGCCATGAGTAGCCCATCTCGTATGGGCAATACCTAACTTACTTTTTGGGCGCTCTTGAATCATGCCGTCCTCTAAAAGGCTCACCTTGCCAAGGCTTCTTAGCCTGTAAATGCTGTCTTTTTGGTGAAGCGCGATCCCGGCAGAGTCATAGCCGCGGTATTCCATTTTATGGAGACCTTGGACCAGTAACTTACCGACGTTGCGGGATGAGGCAGCTCCTATGATTCCACACATATTATTTTTTGTTTTTTGCCCAGTCTTCTTTAATGATTTGCTTGCCTCTACCTACAGCCAAAGCTTCGTCTGGCACGTCCTTGGTTATTACAGAGCCTGCACCCACATAAGCGCCCTTGCCTATGTTAACCGGTGCAACCAAAGAGGAATTAGTGCCTATAAAACTGTTGTCTCCGATGGTGGTTTTAGATTTATTAACCCCATCATAATTACAGGTAATGGTGCCGGCTCCTATGTTTGCGTTGGCTCCAATGTCTGCATCTCCAAGATAAGCTAGGTGGTTGGCTTTTGCGCCATTTCCAAGTTTAGTTTTTTTGGTCTCTACAAAATTACCTATTTTTGCATTGTTTCCAATCTCAGATCCCTCTCTTAGTCTGGCATAAGGCCCAATACTGCAGTTTGATCCAATGATTGCTGAGACTAGGTGTGAAAATGGCTCGATCACCGAGTTGTCGCCAATTGAAACATTTTCTAAGATCACATTTGATTTAATGGTGACGTTTTCACCCAGGCTAACGGTGCCTTCTATAATAACGTTCACATCAATGCTGCAATCTTTGCCGGCACTCAGTTCACCGCGAAGATCAACACGGGAGGCGTCTGTGAGTGTAAGTCCTTGGTCTAAAAGTTTTTCTGCATTCATGGTTCTTAAAATAGATTCAACGTGGTGTAGCTCTTTTTTATTATTCACCCCTATTACTTCTTGAGGGTTTGCTTGAATAGAGTTTATTTTAACCCCTTTTGTAGAAAGTATCTCTACAACATCTGTGAGATAGTATTCAGAAGCTGCATTGTTGTTCTCTAAGCCCTTTAATGCATCAATCAACAGGCCTCCATCCACCAACATGGTTCCGGTAAACACTTCATTAATTTTTCTTTCTTCTGGGGACGCGTCCTTGTGCTCAGTTATTTTTAAAGCATGGCCTGCGCTATCTTGGATGACTCTGCCATAACCTGTAGGGTCTGATAGAACCATGGACAATAAAGAGCAAGGACTCTCGCTGGATATTAAATTTTGTATGGTGGCATCAGAAATTAGTGGAACATCGCCATAAAGAATTAAAACTCTTTGATTCGGCGTTATTAAATGGACTGCTGTTTTGACAGCATGCCCTGTGCCTAATTGCTCGTCCTGATCAGCTGTCTTAACAGAAGGATAGTGGCCCTCAATGTAGGATTTTAAAAGGTTTTTTTGGTGTCCAACCACCACAGTAATATCATCGCTGGTTTTTTGGGCGGTGGTGATCACTCGGGAGATGAGGTTTGATCCACCAAGAGGCTGCAGCACCTTGGGCAGGTTGCTGTTCATGCGAGTTCCTTTGCCCGCTGCAAGGATAATGGTATGAATTGTCAATGCGAAAAAAAATTAAACGTGATACAAGTACCTTACTTGTTTTTTCTAAGTTTTTGAATAGTTTTAATTCTTGCTGCCGCCTCTGCTAATTGAGCAGCGGCTTTGGTGTAGTCCAAAGTGGACTGTTGATCGTGCATGTTTTTCTCTGCTTGTTCTTGTGCTTTGATGGCCTCTGCTTCATCCATTGAATCAGCTCTTTCTGCTCGATCAGATAAAAAGGTTACAACATCTGGTTGAATTTCAATAAAACCACCTGAACAGAAGAAAGTTTGCTCGTCGTCTCCATTTTGAACTCGAACTGGCCCTGGAGCTAAACCTGTAAGGAGGGGTGTATGCCCGGGAGCAATACCAATCTCGCCAAGAGATCCTGTTGCAAAGACCATGGTGCCTTCGCCAGAATAAATTTCCTCACTAGCTGAAACTATGCTGACTTTAATGGTAGACATGATTGGTAAGTTATAAGGTTTTAGCTTTTTCTACAGCCTCTTCAATGGTGCCAACCATATAGAATGCTTGCTCGGGAAGATCATCATAATCCCCTGCTAAAATTCCTTTAAACGATTTAATGGTGTCTTCTAGCTTCACATATTTACCTGGCGAGCCTGTAAAAACTTCTGCCACTGTGAACGGCTGTGATAAGAATCTTTCAACTTTTCTTGCTCTCGACACTGCTAATTTATCTTCTTCAGATAGCTCATCCATTCCCAAAATTGCAATGATGTCTTTAAGCTCTTTGTACTTCTGCAAGACACCTTGCACGCCTTGAGCAACATTATAATGCTCTTCACCAACGACCAATGGATCTAACTGTCTGCTGGTAGAGTCTAGTGGATCCACTGCAGGATAAATTCCAAGCTCAGCAATTTGTCTGGAAAGTACAACTGTTGCATCCAAGTGAGCAAAAGTTGTCGCTGGGGATGGGTCCGTTAAATCATCCGCTGGAACATACACGGCTTGAATAGAGGTGATTGAACCATCGTTGGTTGAGGTAATCCTTTCTTGTAGTGCGCCCATTTCTTCAGCCAATGTTGGCTGATATCCGACGGCTGATGGCATTCTTCCCAGTAGAGCTGAAACCTCTACACCGGCAAGGGTGTATCGATAGATGTTATCAATAAACAACAACACATCTCTTCCTTCATCTCTAAATTTTTCAGCCATGGTGAGTCCAGTCAAAGCCACTCTTAATCTATTTCCTGGAGGCTCATTCATTTGACCGTAAACCATGGCCACTTTTGATTCACTTGGTTTTTCAATGTTGACCACGCCTGATTCTTGCATCTCGTAGTAGAAGTCATTTCCTTCTCTTGTTCGCTCTCCCACACCAGCAAACACTGAGAGACCTGAGTGCTCTGTAGCAATGTTATTGATCAGCTCCATCATATTTACCGTTTTGCCCACACCAGCTCCGCCAAACAAGCCCACTTTACCGCCCTTGGCAAAAGGACAAATCAAATCAATCACCTTAATTCCTGTTTCTAATAGCTCATCAGAAAGAGATTGGTCCATGTAGCTTGGGGGCTTTCTGTGAATAGGCATGGTTGTTTCTGCGCCAATTGGACCACACTCATCAATAGGGTTGCCTAAAACGTCCATAATTCTGCCAAGAGTTTTCTCTCCAACGGGAACAGAGATAGGTGCATTGGTGCGCTCTACCTTTAAACCTCTTTTTAACCCTTCAGTTGTACCCATGGCAATTGCTCTAACAATGCCATCGCCCAGCTGTTGTTGAACCTCTAAAACTGTTCCAGTATCAGAGATAATAATTGCCTCATATACCTTTGGGATGTTAGTTTTTTCAAACTCTACATCAATAACCGCTCCAATAATTTGTGTTATTAAACCATTACTCATTTTTTTCTCCTTAAACCGCAGCCGCGCCGCCAACTATCTCAGATAACTCTTGAGTAATTGCTGCTTGCCTTACATTGTTATATAAAAGTTCTAATTCTTTAATCAAATCCCCTGCATTCTCTGTGGCATTTTTCATTGCTAACATCTTAGCTGCCTGTTCACATGCATTGTTTTCAACGACCGCATGATAAATAAGAGACTCGATATATCGTGTCATTAAGCCCTCTAGCAATTCCTTGGCCTCTGGCTCATAAATATAATCCCAATGAGTCGAGGCAAAGCCATCATCAGCTATTGCTGGCAATGGAATAAGTTGTTGAACTGTAGGTTGTTGAGTCATGGTGTTGATAAACTTATTGCTGCAAAGATAAACCTGATCAATATCTTTCTCTTTGTGTAAATCTAAAACTGTTTTGGTTAAACCAATCAACATATCAGGATCTGGCTTGTCACCCAGTTTTTGAGCATTGGCCACCACATTCCCACCCACTGTTTTAAAAAAGTTGGCTGCTTTTACACCAATTAAAGCAAAACTAGATTCAACGCCTTGAGCATTAAGCTCTGCTGCTTTATTGATGACACTTTTAAAAAGGTTAATGTTTAAACCGCCGCATAAACCCTTGTCAGAGCTCACAACAATAAAACATGCTTTTTTGGGCTCTCTGTTTTCATAAAAGGGGTGGGAGTATTCTGAGCTTGATGTTGCAATGTGAGAAATAACCTCTTTGATCTTTTCAGAATAAGGTCTGCCAAGTTGCATCTCGCCCTGAGTTTTTCTAATTTTGCTAGCAGCAACCATTTCCATAGCCGAAGTTATTTTTTGCGTGCTTTTAATGCTCGCAATCTGTTTTCTAACCTCTTTGGTGTTTGCCATTATTAATCTAAATTAAAACGTTTGAGTTTTTTTAAACTGCTCAACCACTTCTGTGAATTGTTTCTCAATGTCGTCATTCCAATCACCTGTGTCATTGATACTTTTTTCTAGATCTGCTTTTTCTGAAGTAAAGAAGCTATGGAGGGCCTCCTCAAAACTTCCTACTTTTTCTACGGGGATATCATCCATGTATCCTCTGTCTGCAGCAAAAATACTGAGAGATTGTTGTGCAACGCTCATAGGGGCATATTGTTTTTGTTTAATGAGCTCAGTGATTCTTTGACCTCTAGCAAGCTGGGCTTTAGTTGCTTCATCTAGGTCTGATGCAAACTGAGAGAAAGCTGCCAGCTCTCTGTATTGTGCTAATGCGGTTCTTACGCCACCACTGAGCTTCTTCATAATTTTAGTTTGAGCAGCTCCACCTACCCTTGAAACAGAAATACCTGGATTAATCGCCGGTCTAACGCCAGAATTAAATAGATCAGTCTCTAAGAATATTTGACCGTCTGTAATAGAAATAACGTTGGTTGGCACAAAGGCAGATACATCTCCTGCTTGGGTTTCAATAATAGGTAGGGCTGTGAGTGAGCCAGTTTTTCCTTTTACTTTGCCATTAGTGGCTTTTTCAACATAGTCTGCATTAACTCGAGCGGCTCTTTCTAGTAATCTTGAGTGAAGATAAAACACATCCCCTGGATAGGCTTCTCTTCCGGGAGGTCTTTTTAAAAGAAGTGAAACCTGTCTATAGGCTACAGCTTGTTTTGATAAATCATCGTAAACAATTAAGGCATCCTCACCTTTGTCTCTAAAGTACTCTCCCATAGAACAACCAGCATAAGCTGATAAATATTGCATTGGAGCTGGGTCTGAAGCTGAGGCTGAAACAATGATTGTGTGCTCTAAGGCGCCATGCTCTTCTAGCTTCTTTACCACATTAACAACTGTTGATTGTTTTTGGCCAATGGCAACATAGATACATTTAATCCCTGTGCCCTTTTGATTAATAATTGCATCAATGGCAACCGCTGTTTTACCAGTTTGTCTGTCGCCAATAATTAACTCTCTTTGTCCTCTTCCAATCGGCACCATCGCATCAACAGCCTTAAGGCCGATTTGAACTGGCTGATCAACTGATTGCCTGGCAATAACCCCGGGAGCAACTACCTCAACTGGAGCAGTTTCTGTTGTTTTGATTTCACCCTTACCATCAATTGGCGCTCCAAGAGCATCAACAACACGCCCAAGCAAAGCCTCTCCCACCGGAACCTCTAAAATTCTTCCTGTACACACTGCTTTTTGTCCTTCAATTAGGTCAAGATAGTCACCCAGTACAACAGCACCAACAGAATCTTGCTCAAGGTTTAAGGCTAAACCCAGAATGCCATTTTCAAATTCAATGAGCTCTCCATACATCACATCGCCCATACCATGGATTCTAACAATTCCGTCGGAGACACTAACAATAATGCCCTCATTTTTTCTCTCAGCTGAGAGGTCAAGGCCAGCTATCTTCTCTTTAAGAACGCTGGATATTTCTGATGGGTTTAATTGACTCATTTTTTTACCTTAAAAATTTAATTGATTTACTAATTTTTTGACTTTTCCTCGAATGGAGAGATCTAGCGTTTCATCTCCAATCTTTATTGAGAGACCACCCATAATGGATGGGTCTTCTACAAATTCTATGTTAGAACCTTCCCCATAAGAGGTGGAAAGTTTTTGTATGATTATTTTTTTGTTCTCTTCTGATGGAAGGTTGGCGACATTGACAACAATAGAGCTAGTTTTATTATGTTCTTCTAGTAATTCTTGGTAGCTAACAAAAATTGCATCAATAAGATTTAAGCGCTTATTTTCAGCCAACAAATTAACCATATTGACTGAGATTGCGCTCAAATCTTCTTTGCACAACCCTATGATGCTTTGTGCGATTTTGTTTTTTGAGAGCTCTGGATCTTCTATCAGGTAAGTCACCTCGGGGGTTTGGGCGATAGATGATAGCAATAAAAGCTCAGAGCCCACTCCATCGTGCTGGCCAACATCTAATGCCGCTGCAAAAACAGCTTTAGCATATGGTCGAGCAAGTGGGGAGAGTTCAATCATTTGTTATAGCTCTGAAGCCGCCTTAGTTAGAAGTTCTTGATGCTTCTCGGTGTTAATTTCATCATCCAGAATTTTTTCTGAAGTTTCAATTATTAACGCGGACATCTTTTGCCTTAGTTCTTCTTTGGCTTTATTAACATCATTTTCAATTGTTTTAGAGGCGGAGGTGAGTATTTTCTCTGCCTCAACACCTGCCTTCTCGGTGGCGTCACCAATAATCTGAGATGCTCTGGCATTTGCTTTCTCTAATATCTCTGCCGCCTCTGCTTTTGCTTTGTTCATCTCCTGATCAAAGGCAAGTTGCGCCTCTTCTAAAGAGTCATCTGCTTTTTTAGCTGCCTCTAAACCGTCAGCAATACGCTTTTCTCTCTCTTCCATGATCGCAATAATGGGTGGCCACACATACCTCCAACAAATTGCTATAAAAATAACAAATGCTAGAGTTTGGCCAAGGAGTGTTGCGTTTATATTCATGCTTAATTAAGCAGCAAACATCAGGTAAAGCCCCAAACCAACACCAATCATTGGAACGGCATCAACAAGACCCATTACAATAAAAAGTTGAGTTCTAAGCATGGGTATTAGCTCGGGCTGACGCGCAGCACCTTCTAAAAATTTTCCACCCAAAACCCCAACACCAATCGCTGCGCCAACCGCGCCCAAGCCGATCATAAGCCCTGAAGCTATATATATAAGTGATTGTTCCATTCTATTCTCCTAAAAATAAAGACCTAATGGTCTTCGGTTTCATGCGCCATTGCTAAATAAACAATGGTAAGCACCATAAAAATAAACGCCTGAAGGCCTAATATCAATATATGAAAAAGAGCCCATATTAAATGTAGACCCACACCAAGTAAACCTACAGATATTGAACTAAAAGTTAACATCAATGCGATTAAGATAAATATCATCTCTCCTGCATACAAGTTACCAAAAAGTCGCAGCCCTAGTGATATAGGTTTAGCTATCAGATTAACGCCCTCAAGCACTAAGTTAACAGGCATCATCCACTTGCCAAAAGGATGAAGTGTGAGCTCTGCTAAAAA
>Ga0209095_1002306_pt1 | contig 9738 bp, 4 predicted proteins | sample COGITO_mtgs_1104_3_FD_184795 | JGI IMG/M metagenome (GOLD analysis project Ga0209095, IMG submission 184795) | Pelagic marine microbial communities from North Sea - COGITO_mtgs_110404 (SPAdes) (version 2) | ecosystem: Environmental > Aquatic > Marine > Epipelagic ... | reverse complement strand
CCCCCCCCCCCCTCCTCTCCCCACCGAATCTATCGTGAACATCGTGAACAGACATTTGGAAGAACAAAAAGTACAACCCCTCGCCCCCATTGGCTTCAAAAAGCGCAATATAATCGGCAAGGTCACAACTGAAACAGAAAGACCAGAAACAAAAAAAGGCATTTTCATTGATGGCCCAATTCCTATGTGCATAAACTGTACACGGGATAAGAAGATAATTACTGTGCACGAGAAGGATATCTTCTGCAGGCTAACCTCCCCCTTCCACCAGGAGCGACAAAACGATGATGAGAGTGAGGGAGTTTTTAACTATAAAAAGGGAAGTACATTACTACTAACGTAACGTAGAAAGCGAGAGCGAACGATAAAAAAGTGACTAGAAGGAACAAAAAGATGCTAAAATGTACACATTTGCTGCTTGGCTTTTCACGTTATTGTCATTGTTAAGTCACTGTTGTTCAACCATGTGAGCAGTCAGTTGTTCAGCTGTTCAGTTGTATGTGTTGCTATCCAGTTCTTTCCCGCCGTGGGTGATTTTTTTGCGACCATCTGGAAATTCCTCAACCATGACCCCGTCCAAGAAAATGCTCTCCATTCTTCCGTCGACGTGGATGATTTTTCTTGTCTGGTCGGGGAAGAGGATCTCCTTTCTGCCGTCAGGCCAGTGGTGTTCAGTTTGCTTGTTGGGAAATTCGAATACCTCAAGCCCGTCAGGTGCAGTTGTATGAGTTGTTTCGTTGGCCGCATAATAATAAGTTACTACTCCCGTTTTTGTATAGGAAGTCTTGACGTCGCCATTGGTGAAACGGACGACTGTCTTTCCATCGGGATATGTTTCTTTGTGGGTACCATTTCTGTACCAAACCGCTCGCCGTCCGTCTGGAAAGTTGCGTTCGACTCTGCCGTCGTTGTTAATATTATTGGCAGTATTTTTTTGCTGGCTTTCCTGCTGCTGCGGTTGTTCCTGGTGTTGCCGTCGCTCCTGATCTCGTCGCTCCTGTTGCTCTCGCTCCTGTCTCATGAGCTTATCGCGTTCATCCTGAAGCTCCTGTAACTTTTGTTTGATATCGATTTCCTCTTCAGCGCTTCCCTTGCTGTAGCGGCTGGCGACATAACTGGCGTCCTGCCTGGCCCTGGCTGCCTCCTGCTTAATGTCTTCTCGCATGTCCTGGCTCGTCATGGTGGCCTCCTGGATGGCCATGCTCGTCTGTGAGGTAAATCCAGCAAGTTGTTTTCGTAGCCAGACTTCTGTTGCTTCTTCAGCGTCATTTTCGACGAAGTCATCTCCCTCTTCTTCTTCCTCCTCCTCCTCCTCCTCCTCCTCCTCCTCACTTTCTTCCCCGTTTCTCTGAGGCTGCATCTGAAACTTGAGCAGCTCTTCGACTTCCGCTGTCCTCATGCCAACTCCTGTTTCCTCCCCATCCAACTCCAGCTCCGGTTCCAACTCCGGCTCCACCGCCACATCCTCAGCTCCCTCCCTCTCCCGCCCCTTCTCCATAAAACTTCTGATCCTGTCTTCCTGTTCCCGAAGCTTGCGACGCATCTTCTTCTCTTTTTCCTGCCACACGGACGTTTCCCTCTCGTATTCTCTCACTGCATCCTTCAAGCGCGAAATCTCTTCGTCCTTCTTCTTGACCAAATTCGTAAGTCGGGCTTCATTGCCCTTGACTCGGTTGCTGTAGGCATCTCTGTCAACCTTAAGTTTGGTGATAGTCGCCTTGAGACTCTCAATTGTGTCTCTATCTCTCTTGGTGAAGGTCTCATTTGCCTGCGCGTTCTGATTCCGAAGTAAGAGAGCAGCGTTTGCAGATTTCTGTCGCTCTCGCTTAATTGCCAGTCTCTGCGACTCGACCCACTTCGTCGTCTTTTCACGCTCCTCATCGCACCACTCCCGAACCTTTGCCTTCCTGTCCATGGCTTCTCGGAGACTGCTCTCGTGCTGCCTTCTCAACCTGACGATTGTCTTCTCCTCCTCCCTAATTTTGTCGCGCGCCTCCTCCATTTCCTTCTCCTTCTGGAGGAGAGTCTGTTTGCGCTGATGAGCAGCAGCTGTTGATGGTCGTTGCTGTACTTTCGAGTTTTTTTTGTTCTTCTTTTTGTTAAATACCCGGTCAACCAACTCGCTTGTGGTCCTTTGTGGTTGGGACTGCGGTTGCCTTTGAGGCTCGCTACGGTCCCCGAAGAAGTCAATCTCTTCATCATCAGCAATGGGGTCCTCATTCTCCCCGTTCTCGCGATAATAGTCTTCCTGGTGATAGTAATCTCCCTCATCGTAGCCGGCAGTCCCCGTCCCCGCCCCCGCCCTCGCCCCCGCTTCCCATGACACGCCTTCGTCGCCAAAGGCGGAGTGCCTTTCCTGCCTTTCCTCCCTTTCGCAAGGCAGTAGCGGTGCGCTCATATTCTGGCCAGCAAATTCCCTACTTCGGCGAGTTGGTGGAATTTGACGCGCGGGACCAGACACCCTCTTGGCCGCGACAGCTTCCATTTGCTCAAAATCATCCATTTCATCTGATGCCATGGGCGACTCATACAAATCGTCACCGAAGCTCAAATTAAGATTTTGAGCTGGTGCTTGTCGCTTATACTGCTGTTGGTGACGACAATCACCCTCGTCATCAAAATTTTGATCGTCGTAACTGCCATCGTCGCAAGTGTCATTGTCGTAAGTGTCATTGTCGTCAGTGAACACTTCAGTCTGCTTTTGAGAGTGGTGAGAGGTTGCGTCCATCGCTAACTCAGTCAGAAGCGAGTCGAACATGTTAGGACCTTGTGCCTTGGGTGGTATCGGGGACTCGACCACACCATTGTTGGACTCAGGTACTATACTGTCCTTCTTTGTCCTTGTTTGGGGTGGTTTGGGGAGCGAGCTCGGGAAAGAACTCTGGGGGAGAGAGCTCTTGTCGCCTGCATTATCCTTTCTCGAAACGGGAGCAGAAGATGGATTTTTCTTGATCCGGTGCAATGAGCTCGGCTCCTTTCGGCTGCCTCGCTTCAAGAAAGGCTTCTTCGCCTTCTGTGTTGTCGCCTTTGAGTCTGTCGCCTTTGAGTCTGTTACTTTTGGGGCTGTTTCCTGAGGCCTAGGCTCAGGCTTCACATCCTGCGGGACTTCAACAACGGTTTTCTTACTCATTTCGAGCGTCTTACTGCTCTCAGACAGCTGAGCCTCACCTAGGGCAATCATCTCCTCAATGGTGAGCTGTTTCTGTGGAGCTTGGGGTGTTTGCTCAGTCTGCTCAACAGAATTGTCAATTTCAATGTCAATTTCAGCGTTCTCCGCGACTCGCGCTCGAGGCGGCTGCTCTGGACTCACAACATTCACGGAACCTACATCCACAGTACCCGCATACCCCTCCTTTACGTCCTCAAAGGACTTGAAATGGGTTTTTCCGTCAACACCGAAGCCGCCCTGACTGCCAAACTCGGAATCAAAATTCGAACCGCGCGGGGAGGGGGGCGTAGGTGGATCCAACCTCGGAATAAAGGCGGACGAAGACTCCAGAACGTTCATTTTCAAGCTGTAAAGGGACAGAAGGAGGGTCGGAATGGGGGGGAAAGTGTGGAAGTTGGGCGGCAAAGTATTTAAGGTCGGTTATGACGAGCGAAAAACACTTATACGACAGTCTAATCGATTTCTGAACACCACAGGTAAATTTTGAAAAATCTATTCAATAATTAAAGAAACGCCAGAATTTCCATCTCGGCAAAGCACGGAAAGAAGCAAAACCAAAGGGCGATCTTGACACAGACGGTTTAAACTAAAAAAATGCACATCAAGGAAGTTGTTATTGACGGCTTCAAGTCGTATGCCCATCGTACTTCGGTAGATGGGTAAGTTGTCCTCGAAAACGGTTGGCGAAAACAAAGCTCATTTCGAACCTTTGGGTGCTTCCCCGCATGCCACGCCTTACAAATGTCTCTCTTCTGACGTCCTGGGTTCCCTATACGGTATTTTTACAACAGTGATTGTCAAAAATACCCTTTACAGCCCCCCTCCGCCTCGTTAGCATTTGACAAACGAACTTTTGCTCACACCTGCTTTTTCCTTCTTCTTTTTCTTGCAGTTTCGACCCCCATTTCAACGCAATCACCGGTCTGAACGGATCTGGAAAGTCAAATATCCTTGACGCGATCTGTTTCGTGCTGGGAATCACAAACTTGTCGCAGGTGAGTTTGGAATTCCATGTTCTTATTTTTGGAACAGGTTGACCTAACAGACTGGCCTCCTTCTAACCCCCCCCCCCTTTTCGTAGGTGCGCGCCGGGAACCTTCACGAGCTCGTATACAAGCAGGGCCAGGCTGGTGTCAACAAAGCGGTTGTCACAGTCACTTTTGACAACAGTGACAAGGAGTCATCTCCCGTTGGCTATGAGGAAGAAAAAGTGATTTCTGTCACTAGGCAGGTTTTGATTGGTGGCAAGAGCAAGTGAGTACCCTTAAGTGTGATGTAGCACCGTATAAAACTGAAATGTGCCTAACTCCTCCCGCGCTTTGCCCTTGACATCTCACACCTCACACCTCACACTTCACACCTCCACTCCTCACTCTACTACAACTACCAAAAACATTACAATCATCACAGATATCTGATCAACGCAACAACGGCTCAGGCGGGACAGGTCCAAAACTTGTTCCATAGTGTCCAGCTGAACGTGAACAACCCTCACTTTTTGATCATGCAGGGCCGCATCACAAAGGTTCTGAATATGAAGCCAGTAGAGATTCTGGGCATGGTTGAGGAGGCTGCTGGCACACGAATGTACGAGAGCAAAAAGACATCGGCACTGAAGACTATCGAGAAGAAGCAAGCGAAGGTGGACGAGCTCAACACTGTTCTGGCAGAAGAGATCACACCGACCCTCGAGAAGCTCCGTGGGGAGAAGCAGGTTTACCTCAAGTGGAGTAAGAACAATGCTGAAATCGAGAGAATTGAGAGGTTCTGCATCGCGCATGAGTTCTGGAAGAACGAGAAGAATTCGCAGACGCAGCAGGCCGAGGTTGAGAAAATGCAGACAGAGGTTGAGAAGATCGAAGACGATCTCACCGACCTCCATGACAAATTGCAGGGAAAGGAGAAGGATATGGAGTCCATCCAGGGCAAGCTGTCTTCTGAGATTGAGGGCAAGCACAAGGAAGCCAAGGCAAAAGAGGTAAAAATCTCGAAGGACCTCGTCAAGGTCAACTCTTCGTGGTCCAATGCCAAGAAGAATATCGATGCGGCTAAGAGTGACAACGAATCCGCTTCCAAGCTCGTCCACGATGCGCAGAAGGCTGTCGAAGCTAAGCAAGCTGAAATCGACCAGGACGGAGAGAACTGCCAGAACATCAGGGATGCGGCCGACGCTGCCAACAAGCACCTCAAAGACATCCAAGAGAAGTATGAAAACATGGTGGCCGGTATTAGTACCGAAGAGGGCGAGGAAGGAGCATCGCTTCCTGAGCAAATTGCCAACGCCCATGTGGCAGCCAATACGGCTGACGCAAAGGGAAAGCAGGCCAAAATGACACTCGATCACCTGACCAAGTCAGTCAAGACCGTGGAGAAAGACATGAAGAAGGAAGAGTCATCTGCCAAGGCCCTCAAGAGCAAGCGCGAAGCCATGCTCAAAAAGGTAGAGGATCTGAACAAGCAAGCCTCAAAAACGGGCTTCAGCGAGGAGCTCGAAAACCAGTTGTACGAGAAGAAGAAGCAACTCGAGATGGCCTACAGAAATGCCCGCGAGACCGTCGATATCCTCTCCGCTCAGATCGAGGGCCGCCTTTCATTCAACTACAGCGATCCCCATAAGGGCTTCGACCGCAACAAGGTCAAGGGCCTCGTCGCCAAGCTTGTCACTGTTGCCAACCCCCGGAACGCAACAGCCCTCGAGGTTGCCGCTGGGGGCAAGCTCTACCAGGTGGTTGTCGACAAAGCGGAGACTGGTAAGGCTCTACTTGCCAAGGGCAAGCTCCAGCGTCGCGTCACTATCGTCCCCCTCGACAAGATTGAATCGCGAACTCTCCAAAATAAAGTCGTTAACACGGCCAAAACAATTGCCAAGAGAATGGGAACGACCTCTTCCCCCGCCATTGAGCTCGTTGGATTTGACGAGGAGGTCCGAACAGCTGTTGAGTTCGTCTTCGGATCCTCCCTCATTGTCGATGGTATGGATGCGGCCAGCAAGATCTGCGATGAGACTAAGACGAGGACTGTTACGCTCGAGGGCGATGTCTTCGATCCCCAGGGGACCATCAGCGGAGGAAGCAACAAAAACTTGGGCGCCACGCTCCAGAAACTCACCGAGTACGCAAACGCCAAAATCATCATGGACAACAGCAAGACTGAGCTCGGCAAGGTTGAGAAGGAGTACAACAAGCTCCAGCAGAACAGCAAGGCGTTCGGAGATATCAATGGCAAGCTCCAGATCGCTCGCGCCGAGCTTGTCCAGACCGAGACCCACATGTCTCAGACCAAGTACGGAATGCTCAACGAGAAGTATGAGGAGATGCAGAAAGAGCTCGAACAGGCTAAGCAGGACATCACCGACCTTAAGATCGAAATGGACGCCAAGTGGAAACTCCACAAGGACCTCAAGGCTCGCGAGGCAGAACTCACCAAGGCCCGCGAAAACAAGCTCAAATCGTTTGATAAGGAGGTCGCCAAGGCCAAGAAGGACGCCGCAGCCGCTTCGAAAAAGGCTAGAGAGCTCGACAACAACAGCGAGACGCTCCGGATTGAGCTCGCCGCCCTACAGCAGGAGGTCATCGCAGCTAAGGAGAACGTTGGCAGCATGGACAAGATGCTCGAGGAGCTCCAGAAGGAGAGCGACACGCACGAGGCCCTCGTGGATGAGCAGAAATCTTTGTACCAGGACGCCAAGGACGAGCTCGAAGACATTGAGGCCGAAATGGCCGAACTAACAAAGGATCTCAAAGAGCTCACAACTGCGAAAAACAAACTGAACAATGAGATCGAGAGCAAAGAATTGGACATCAAGAAGCAGAAGGTGGAAATCGACAGATACGGCAAGAACAAGGGGCAGGCCGAGCGAGTGGTGGCTAATATGCTCAAAAAGCACACCTGGATTGGCCAGGAGAGGGATCAGTTTGGCGAGGCGGATGGGGACTACGACTTTGTGAAAAAGAACCCAGAAGTGACGACCCAGAAGCTGAAGAAACTCAAGAAGGAGCAGGAGACCATGAACAAGAAGATCAACAAAAAGGTCATGGGCATGATCGAGAAGGCAGAGGGAGAGTACACTGAGCTGATCAGGAAGCGAAAAGTTGTCGAGAACGACAAGAAGAAGATTGAGAGCGTCATTCAAGAGCTCGACGAGAAGAAAAAGACTGAGCTTCAGAGGACCTGGACAAAGGTCAACCGAGACTTTGGCAGCATTTTTACGACGCTGTTGCCAGGCACATCCGCGAAGTTGGAGCCCCCCGAGGGTATGCAGTGTTGGGAGGGCCTGGAGGTCAAGGTCGCTTTCGGAGGAGTGTGGAAGGAGAGCCTGAGCGAGTTGAGTGGAGGACAGCGATCGCTACTTGCTCTGAGTTTGATTTTAAGTATGTTGCTGTTCAAACCGGCACCCATGTATATTCTTGACGAAGTGGATGCTGCCTTGGATCTAAGTCACACCCAAAACATTGGTAACATGCTCAAGACACACTTCTCCCAAAGCCAGTTTATTGTCGTCAGTCTGAAGGAGGGAATGTTCAACAATGCTAACGTTATCTTTCGAACTAAGTTTGTGGACGGTGTTAGTACAGTCACCAAGACTATTGGCATCGGTGCCAGCGACAAGGGACGGGCCTTGAAGGAGAAGAATACCGCCAATAATGAGAACAAAGCCACCGGTGAGAAGGCCTCCAAGAAAGCGAAGACAGCTAGTGGAAGAGGGGGGCGAGCAAAGGGGATCGAGAACTGACAGCTTTGAGTGAGAAGGCGCGGGGTGACTAATTGTAGTGGAGAGGAGGGGAAGGAGATTCGATGTTGTAACGAGAGGTGGCTAGTTGAGACTCGAGGAAATTGAATCACAGGACATGGCCGTCGTGGCTTGGAGCTCGATGAGACAGATGGCTTGTAATTTGAAATGAATCGATACCGATTAACCAGCCGCCTCTCATAGTGTCTATTAATAGGGTTACCGAGCAAATACTTTTGAGTGCAATTCTTCTTGTTAAAAACAAAACGCTTTGTCATATGTTTTTAACGCATACAAAATTGCGGCAAAACAAATTACTTGCCTTCCTCATCAGGGTATACGAAAGCGGCCTCAACACGGCCACAGCTGACCAAGCTTACCACTTTCAGTAAGCCGCTTGCAGACTCGCACTTGACCAGCGGCAGTGGCGCCTCCCGCTTGATCTCAAAGGTTCCTGGAGTCCCCCCAAACAAAATTTCAAAGTCTGCATATATTCGTCCGGGCGGTAGTGACGAAGCAGACTTCATCGCAGAATTCCCGGCCCCGCCGTACACACTCTCCATCGTTCCTCCACTCCTGACGACCCTGCTGAACCCGAGCTGGGAGATGCCCAAGCGAAGGAGGTTTCGACCACCTTCAAAGGAGAGCTTCCAGGCACCATCAGTTTGCGGGGGAATGAAATCAGAGGAGGAGGACGACAAAGAGTCGGGAATGGAAACGGTAACAGTAAAATCATCGTTGAGAACAGCTAAGCAACTCTGCTGTGGCTCCGAGGGGAAAGCAACGCGGAGTTGTTGGTCATACTCATTGCCTGTAATCTTGACTTGCTTTTGCCACAAATCAGAAGATGCGTCCTTCTCTGGGATTCCGGTCAGGTAAAAGGAGAGAGAAACAGTGACGGGGGACAATTGGGAGGGTGATATACACCCGGAGGTAGAGAATTGTTTCTGAGAGGATGATAAGGCGGATCGGCGAGGGGAGGAAGACTCCAGACCCTCAATAGCAGATAGGGAGGCACCATCAGAATCGACAAATGCTTCCGAGATGGACGATTTTAGGTCGTCAAAAAAACCACAGAGTGGAATGACATGGCGATATTGTGTGTGCCGCCGATTTGTGCGCACGGTGAATGATGTGGTGGTTAGAAAGGGAAAGAAGAGACAGCCGATGCGATGCCGATTTGTGCGCACGGTGAATGATGTGGTGGTTAGAAAGGGAAAGAAGAGACAGAAGGAGAAGAACAGTTGAAGGAGGGGCATCCCGCAAATCGATGTTATCGGTGCATTTTGAGAGAAGTTGTTGTACCATTCTAAAAGCAGGTTCTCTCCGCAGCAGCTTTGAGAATTTCGCCATTTATCATATATTGTCGATAGAAACTTGCGATAGCCAGACGTACGTTTTCATCTCTTATTTGCCAAGATTAGAAATAAAAAGAACATTTCAGGCTACTAAAGATCCCGTTGTAAATTCCGACAAGAACTTGCAAATGTTTCAGGCTGTCACACGTAGACCGGCGATAAGTGCGTGGGCGCGTCATCTCTCGACGCAGCCCTCCCAAGTCTCTGCTGAAGCTGAACTTGTCAAGCTGAGGCAGAAGCAAGGAATGAATGTTCGATTGCCAGGGTGAGTAAAAAAAGCACCTGTTTCACATAGTAATGTCCGGAAGACGCACGGTGACCTCGCTTTAACTGACATCATGATACAACACGATCTAAATGCAACACACAACGTATCTTACGCAGAGGCATTCCCGACTTTGTGGAAAAATGGAACCCCGACCTTTTCTACAAAGCTGGGTACTCACTGACTGCTTTGTCGGCCGTTAGCATCCCCACAATTT
>Ga0209095_1002299_pt1 | contig 9759 bp, 5 predicted proteins | sample COGITO_mtgs_1104_3_FD_184795 | JGI IMG/M metagenome (GOLD analysis project Ga0209095, IMG submission 184795) | Pelagic marine microbial communities from North Sea - COGITO_mtgs_110404 (SPAdes) (version 2) | ecosystem: Environmental > Aquatic > Marine > Epipelagic ... | reverse complement strand
TTACGAGCACTTCGTAATTGTCCCCCTGCGGCTTGTGTAAATTCCACATCGCCTAAGTTTTCATCTCCAATGTTGTTATTAGGAACTCCTAAACGGTATTGTGCTAGGATATCAAAAAACTCTTGTTCTTGACTTTGATACGCCGATCCAATCAGTTTTAAGGTGAGGTTCTCATTGACTAAATGTGTTGCTTTTAAAGCGCCAAAATAGGTCTCATATTTATCTTCCTCCTGACCATCAAATAAGATCAATAAGGTCACAGGATCAGACAGCGTTCCAAAATTAGTTTGACGATTCAAAGGTTCAAAATCATAGTCGTTGATCGCAATATTTCCTAAGAAGTCTAATTGGAATTTATTTGAAAATTTATACGTGATAAATGTTTGTGCATCCGCAAAAATAGGATTGATATTGCTTTCCGTTTGCCTAGAAGATACCAATAAACCATTATTACGATACCTAAACCCTGTAATCGCTGTAAGTCTTCCATTTTTAGAAACCCCTTCTACCGATGCCGTAGCTCCCAAAAGACTGGCATTTACACTGGCACCAAATCCCGTAGGTCTTCTGTAAGAGATATCTAATACAGAAGCTAATTTATCTCCGTATTTTGCTTGAAATCCACCAGCACTAAAAGAAACGCTTTGTGTCAAATCACTATTCACAAAACTAAATCCTTCTTGTTGTCCTGAGCGAATTAAAAAGGGACGGTATACTTCAATCTCGTTGACATAGACAAGATTGTCGTCAAAGTTTCCTCCACGTACATTGTAATTGGTACTTAGTTCGTTATTATTATTAACACCTGGTAGGGATTTTAGTAAGTTTTCTACACCTGCTTGTGCGCCAGGAATCTTACGCATCGCTTCTGGAGAAATTGTGACAATTCCTTGTTCGCGTTCTCTTCTTCTATTAGAGTTGATCACGACAGTGCCTAACTGTTCTGTACCTATTTTAAAAACAGGATTAAACTCAATATCTGCATTAGGTGACAGATTAAATGTTTGTGTGATATTTTTAAATCCTACGTACGAAAATGTAATAGTGATTTCTTGATTTGCAGGAATTTCAATTTGAAAAAAACCATTACTATTTGTAATATCTCCATCCGTTCCAAAAGAGATATTAGTGCCAGGAACGGGGGTTTGATTTTCATCTAAAACAATTCCTCTTATCGTTGCTGTCTGACTAAATGCAGTCAAGCAAAAGAGGAATGCGAGTACAGGTAGGAAGTATCTTTTTTTCAAGAGATTATTTTTTTCTAAAAAACGTTGTCTCAAATGTAGCACTATTTCCTACATTATCTGTGACGATTAGTTTTAAGTTGTTTTCTGTATCAGTAACGACGTTATCGTTAAAATCGTGTATGAGTGTATTTGTTTTATAATCATATTCCATAAGAATATATTTGCCATTAATCGTGGCGCGATAGCTTTTGATTCCACTATCTTCATCTTCTATTTTAAATTTGAGATATCGATATTTAGACATCCATCTTCCTTCAGCCACATTTTTTGGTGTAATGACAGGTGGTGTTTTATCCATCCCAATAGTGTATGTGCCAAAAGTCCTTGTCGCTGTTGTGAGGAGGTTATCTTTAATTTGTGTACCACTATAATAAATGTCATCTCCTTTATAATTTAACCTACCTATATATAACTTTTCCCTATCGGCTTCATTGTATGCTGAGAGGTCATAGCTAATGATCGCGTTTTTATGAAGTGGTGTTTCTTCTTGATGAAAATCAAGACTGTCTGAGCTAGCTCTAAGGTGTAGAAAGGTGTCGTCATACAAAGCACCTTTAGGAATATACACCGTAAACTTTCCATCAGAAAACGTGAAGGGCTGATTTGCGTACGCATAATGATCTGTAACCATTTTCGTTTTAGGTTGTACAAGCGTATCTATGGCACCTATAATCGGAATATTGACTCGGGTAACATTGCCAGCATAATCTTTTACTTTAATGGTATATTGATAGGAGAGGCTATCGGTAATAGAAAGAATACCGTTATCTACCTCATTTTTATATATACTTAACGGATTATTTTTTTCTATAAATAATTTCTGTACACGCTCTCTTTTTTTGATAAAATAACCATAATCAATCATTCTGTTGAGATAGCGAGTCTCAGCAAAAGAAAACTTATCCATGGTCAGTAAGAAGTTCTCCTCCCCATTAACGGTTGTTTGGATCTGGTAGATTCCGTTTTTATTGTTAGCTCCATTTTGTTGATCGATGGTGCTGATGCCAAAACCTATATTTCCCTGTGCTTTAATTTTTTCTGCAATAAAGCTACTGTCTTTTTGCATACTAATTCTGAGCTCTACAGGCTCTTGAGAACGATTGATGTATGAGTTCTCATCCAGTGGATAGACAAAAGCTTTGGTAATTTTTGGAGGTTTTGTATCGGTAACATCTATACCAAAAAGGAAAGGGTTCATAGGCCTAGCATTGACATCCCTTATTTCATAATGAAGATGGGGACCGCCACTACCACCCGTATTTCCGCTGTAGGCGATAAGTTCTCCTTGGGTTACAGGGATGGTTCCAGAAGTAGGGTAGACTTCAATCTCGTAGTTCTCTTTTTTATATTGCTTGTCCTTAACGTAGGCTTCTATTTCTGGGCTAAACTTTTTAAGATGTGCATATACGGTCGTATATCCATTGGGGTGTTGTATATAGATCGCTTTCCCGTATCCGTAATGAGATATTTTAATACGACTTATAAAACCATCTGCCGAAGCATATACTTTTAACCCTTCTTTACGTTGAGTTTTGATATCCAATCCGCTATGAAAATGATTGCTCCGCAACTCCCCAAAAGTTCCCGCCATCACTAGCGGAATATCTAACGGATTTATAAAATAATCACTTGGAATATCTGTTTGTGCAAAACAAAAAACTGTCGAAAAAATAAATAGAATATGCGTAACGATTCCCCTTTTAACCATAGACTGCTAATGTATATAAACCTTTTCTAAATTAAAACTCACGAATACTTGTTTTAGTATAGTGGTATTCGCTTTCGCGAAAGCGAACACAGAAATAGTAGTTGTTTTATTAAAAATATAGTTTATCAAACCTGAATCACGCCTAGATTAAACGCTTTTTCAATGGGTGCATGATCGGCAGCTTCTATGCCCATCGAAATCCATTTCCGGGTATCTCTAGGATCTATCACTGCATCTGTCCAAATACGAGATGCTGCATAATATGGGGAGATTTGCTCATCATAACGTGCTTTAATACGATCGTACAGTTCTGTTTCTACTTCTGGCGTAATCTCTTTTCCTTGCTTTTTAAGCGAAGCCGTTTCTATTTGTAGTAATACTTTAGCAGCAGAATTTCCACTCATTACCGCTAGATTTGCACTTGGCCATGCTACAATAAATCGCGGATCATACCCCTTCCCGCACATTGCATAATTACCAGCTCCGTAGGAGTTTCCGATCACAATTGTAAATTTAGGAACGACACTATTGGATACAGCGTTTACCATTTTGGCACCATCTTTTATAATCCCGCCATGTTCACTTTTACTTCCCACCATAAACCCAGTCACATCTTGTAAAAACACCAACGGAATTTTCTTCTGATTACAATTGGCAATAAAACGCGTCGCCTTATCGGCACTATCAGAATAGATCACACCACCAAACTGCATTTCACCTTTTTTCGTCTTTACCAGCTTTCGCTGGTTAGCAACAATACCAACAGCCCAACCATCTATACGTGCATAGCCTGTAAGAATACTTTGTCCGTAGCCTTCTTTGTATTCATCAAATTCAGAATCATCTACAATTCGCTTTATGATTTCGCGCATATCATACTGGTCAGCTCTGGACGCAGGAAGAATTCCGAACATTTCTTCTGGATTTTCTTTAGGCAATGCCGCTTCCTTGCGATTAAATCCTGCTTTGGTGTAATCACCGATTTTATCCATTAATTTCTTAATGGTATCTAGAGCATCTTTATCATCTTTGGCTTTATAATCGGTAACACCGCTTATTTCACAATGTGTTGTAGCGCCTCCTAAAGTTTCGTTATCTATCGTCTCACCTATCGCTGCTTTGACAAGATAACTTCCCGCTAGAAAAATACTTCCTGTTTTATCAACAATCAGCGCTTCATCGCTCATAATAGGTAAGTAGGCACCACCTGCGACACAACTTCCCATCACAGCAGAGATTTGGGTAATTCCCATACTGCTCATCACTGCATTATTTCTAAAAATACGTCCAAAGTGTTCTTTATCTGGAAAAATCTCATCTTGCATAGGAAGATATACGCCCGCACTATCTACTAGATAAATGATAGGCAGTTTGTTTTCCATCGCAATTTCTTGTGCGCGTAAGTTTTTCTTTCCCGTTATCGGAAACCAAGCCCCGGCTTTTACGGTAGCATCGTTGGCTACAACGATACATTGTTTGCCAGAGACATATCCAATTTTAATCACCACGCCACCACTTGGGCAGCCGCCATGCTCTTTGTACATGCCTTCTCCAGCAAAAGCAGCGATTTCTATACATTTTTTTGGATCATCCACAAGATAATCGATGCGCTCTCGTGCGGTGAGTTTTCCTTTGGCATGATGTTTTTCAATACGTTTTTCACCACCGCCTAATTTTACTTTGGCGAGTCTTCTTTTTAAATCAGAAAGTAAGAGTTTATTATGATCTTCGTTTTTATTGAATTTTAAATCCATAGTGTATAAATATGCTTTTTTATATCTTAAATGTGTTGAGATGCTGTTTCAAAAAATACAAGGTTGTTTTCGTAAAAACAACAATGCCATCTAATAATGTCCGAATTTACGAAAATCGTATAGTTTCTCTTCGTTCCATTTATCAAATTTAGCCGATATTTGTATTTAGATTCTTTGTTTTGCAATTTGTTTTGATAATTGCTTAGCAACGTAATATGAAACTATGGGAATGAATAAAAATACAGTGCTCGCTTGGGCTACTTTTGTTATGATAATTGTTGGATTATCTCTGATAGCGCTCGGCGCATTTAGGTATGATGATGTCGCTGGCTGGGGTTTTGCCGCCGTGGGTATAGGCTTTTTTGCCATCGCTTGGGTGTTTAATGCCCTAAAAGGAAGAGTTTAAGAAATTGAAGTATGCTTCTCAATGCATTTCAGTCACACCTACAACAACACGTTCCTTTTCTATCAAAGACTACGAAGTTATTAGCTACCGTGAGTGGGGGATTGGACAGCACGGTGTTAGTACATTTGTGTGTTGCATCTGGACTGGATATTGGGATTGCCCATTGTAATTTTAACTTACGAGGCGAAGAGAGTGATGCAGATGCACAGTTTGTAAAAGAACTCGCGGCTCAGTTTCAACTTCCTTTTTATTCCACGTCTTTTCATACGTCCGCTTACGCGAAAAAACATACCATCTCCACACAAATGGCAGCTCGCGATCTGAGATATGCTTGGTTTCAAGAGCTCGTCACTGCTGAAGAATACGAGTATATACTGACGGCACATCACGCTAATGATTCCGTGGAGACGTTTTTAATCAATGCCACGCGTGGTTCGGGTATCGAAGGACTGTCGGGAATTCCTGCGATTTCAGGAAATGTATTACGGTTACTGTTGCCTTTTTCGCGAAAGCAAATTCATCAATATGCTATCCAAAACAACATCTCTTGGAGAGAAGATAGTAGCAATGCGTCTGATGCGTATGTGCGGAATGCGATACGTCATCACGTAGTTCCTGCATTAGAAGAGATTCGTCCCGATGCGTTAGCGCGTATTAATGATACGATGGACTATCTACAACAATCGGCTGATTTATTAGACACTTATGCGAAAGAACTAAAGCAGCGCTACTTGTATCCTTTAAATAGTGTTACAGAATCTCGTGCGATCTGTTTGGATATTTCAAAACTGAAACAGCATCCAAATCCGAAAGCCGTTTTGTATGTTTTGTATAAAGACTATGGGTTTACAGCCTGGGACGATGTCTATCAATTACTCAATGCACAGTCGGGGAAACAACTATTTTCAGAGACACATCGTTTGTTAAAAGATAGAACGACCCTACAATTGTATCCGTTTCGTAAAGAACAGGAAAAGAAAACGACTTCTTTTGAGATTACAGAAGCAGCTGGCGTTTTTCAAGATACGTATGGAAAATTAACGCTCCAAACAATCAAAACGCCGACTCCTACTACATCACACGAGATTATGGTAGATACGCAAGCATTGCATTTTCCGTTAACCATAAGACGATGGGAAGAGGGAGATTATTTTTATCCGACAGGGATGAAAGGTAAAAAGAAGCTGAGTAAATTTTTTAAAGATGAAAAGCTATCTTTGGTTGCCAAAGAAAATACGTGGTTGCTCTGCGATCAAAAAGGAATTATTTGGATTCTGGGACATCGAGCAGATAGAAGATATAGCGTACAAGAAAACACTCAGGAACTATTAAAAATAACATATTCAATATGATGCGTAAAACGCTTACACTCCTTGCCATATTTATGCTAACCACAACGCTTGCTTTTGCCCAAGTTTTTGGAGGTGAACAAGGTTTTGGGAGTGGTGGTCCAAAATTTGATCCTGTAAAATGGTCTGGTGAAGTTGAAAAGATATCTGATACTGAATATATACTGCATTATGATGTAGTTATTGAAAAAGATTGGCATGTGTACAGCCAGTTTACACCAGCGAATGGTCCTAATCCATTGCGATTTGAGTTTTTACCAGAAAACGACGCTACTTATACATTAGATGGAAAAGCAATCGAAAGTCCTACACACCGAGAGTATAGTGATATTTTTGAAGTAGATGAAGTATTCTGGAAAGATACAGGGCGTATATCTCAAAAAGTTATTCTTAAAGATCCTAATACTCCCTTTATAAAGTCTATAGTAAAACATCAAACCTGTAAAGAGGTATGTATTAATCAGGAGTTTAATATTGTACATGATCTCGTAAATACTAAAGTCTTAGTCTTTGACAACTATACTGATTTTGAAAACTACGGTATTGATACCAACAATGCTAAAAAAGAAAAGAAGCTCGATCAAAACTTACAACATCAAGAGAAAGATGAAGGCTTATGGCTTTTGTTTTTTCTTTCCTTTTTAGGTGGCCTTGCCGCTTTACTTACCCCATGCGTGTTTCCTATGATTCCTATGACGGTAAGCTTTTTTACAAAACAAAGTAAATCACGTGCACAAGGCATCAAAAATGCCATCATTTATGGACTGTGTATTATTTTAATTTATGTCGTTCTTGGACTTGCAGTAACCGCTATTTTTGGAGAGACTGCTATTGTTGAGGTTTCTACAAGTGTTCCTTTTAACATTGCCTTTTTTGTTTTATTAGTGGTATTTGCTATTTCCTTTTTAGGAGCATTTGAGATTATGCTACCACAATCATGGGCAAACAAAGTAGATAGTCAAGCAGATCGCGGCGGTTTGGTTGGAATTTTCTTTATGGCTTTAGCACTCGCCATTGTTTCTTTTTCTTGTACCGGTCCTATTGTAGGAACAGCGCTTGTAGAATCTGCGACCAAAGGAGGAATTGCTCCTATTATTAGTATGCTCGGTTTTTCATCGGCGATTGCATTGCCGTTTGCTTTGTTTGCGTTGTTTCCGGGATGGTTAAATTCGTTGCCAAAATCTGGTGGCTGGCTGAATACGGTCAAAGTAGTATTAGGATTTTTAGAACTCGGACTTGCCTTCAAATTCCTTTCCAATGCAGATCTTGTAGCACAAACTAATATTTTGGAACGCGAAATCTTCTTGGCGATCATTATTGCTATTTTGGTTGGACTCACGATATACTTATTTGGAAAACTCAAATTACCACACGATAGTGATTTAAATCACATCTCTGTTGGTCGACTTTTATTAGGATTAACCACGTTAAGTCTTGTGATTTATATGATTCCAGGATTATGGGGAGCACCGCTTAAATTAATTAGTGGTTTTCCGCCACCTATGAAAAATAGCGAGTCTCCGTATGGTGTAGGAGGAAAATCAGCGATCGTATCTTCAGATAAAGAAATTCCCGATCATGCCGAGTTAGGACCTCATGATTTATTGTCATTTACAGATTATGATGCGGGGGTGGCGTACGCAAAAAAAGAAAATAAAGCCATTCTTCTTGATTTTACGGGCTATGCGTGTATCAATTGTAGACGTATGGAAGAACGCGTTTGGTCAGATCCCAAAGTATTGAATATATTGCGGAATGATGTGGTTTTGATTTCGCTCTACGGCGATTCTAGAGAAGAACTTCCAGAAAGCGAACAAGGCGTGAGTGCATCTGGCAGACGTATAAAAACGGTAGGAAATAAATGGAATAATTTTCAAATAGAACGGTATGGGATTTTAGCCGCTCCGTATTATGTTTTACTCGATCACGATGAAAAAGAATTGAATACGCCTGTTTCATACACTCCAGACATCAATGAATATTTGGCTTGGCTTAAAGAAGGAATAACACGATTTAATAATAATTAATTTATGATGAAGAACCTATTTGTAGTACTGTTTGTTTTTGCTTTCGCGAAAGCGTACACACAAGAAACCTACGATGTAAAAGCAAATTATAACAAACAAGAAGTGACTATTGAGATGCGTGACGGTATCAAATTGCACACGACGATTTATTCACCAAAAGATACGTCAAAGACCTATCCTATTGTGATGCAACGTACACCCTATAGTTGCCGTCCGTATGGAGAAGATCAGTTCCGTTCTAAGATTGGACCAAATACGTATATGATGGAAGACGGGTACATTATTGTTTACCAAGATGTACGCGGCCGATGGATGAGTGAAGGGAAATATGACAATATGCGCGCTTACATTCCAAACAAAAAAGAAGGAGAAGTTGACGAAGCGAGTGATACGTATGACACCATCGATTGGTTGGTTAAAAATGTAGCCAACAATAACGGCAATGTAGGAACATGGGGAATATCGTATCCAGGATTTTATGCTACCTACTCTCTTTTGAGTGAGCATCCAGCTTTAAAAGCAAGCTCACCACAAGCGTGTATAGGCGATTTCTTTTTTGATGATTTTCATCACAATGGAGCGTATTTATTAAGTTATTGGAGAGCCACCGCTTTATTTGGATATCAAAAAGAGGGTCCTACTACAGAGGCTTGGTATGAGTTTCCAAAACTAGATAGTGACGATCAGTTTGATTTCTTTTTAAAGACAGGACCCTTATCAAATCTAGATGTGTATTATGATGAAACTAATGAATTCTGGACGCAACTAAAAGAACATCCTAATTATGATGAATTTTGGAAGTCTAGAGGGCTTATCCAACATTTACAAGACATTAAGCCAGCTGTTATGACAGTAGGAGGACTCTTTGATGCCGAAGATTTATACGGACCGTGGGAAACCTATAAGAATATAGAAAAGCGTAGTAATAATTACAATACCGTCGTTTTTGGACCGTGGAGTCATGGGGATTGGGCACGCAATAGAAAGCGGCAAGCGGTAGGAAATGTTTATTTTGGAGATGATATCTCTGATTATTTCCAGAAAGAATTGGAAACTAAATTCTTTGACCACTTCTTAAAGGGAATGGGAGATAAGGAACTTGGCTTACCAGAAGCACACATTTTTGATACAGGAACCAAGGAATGGAAATCATTTGATGTATGGCCTCCTAAAGCAGCAATGCCTGCCACATTTTATTTGGATGCTAATAATAATCTATCGGGAAGTCCATCTAAAAGAAATGGATCAGAAACATTTGTAAGTGATCC
>Ga0209095_1002288_pt1 | contig 9785 bp, 3 predicted proteins | sample COGITO_mtgs_1104_3_FD_184795 | JGI IMG/M metagenome (GOLD analysis project Ga0209095, IMG submission 184795) | Pelagic marine microbial communities from North Sea - COGITO_mtgs_110404 (SPAdes) (version 2) | ecosystem: Environmental > Aquatic > Marine > Epipelagic ... | reverse complement strand
GGCGACAAAGGTTACCGAGTGCGTTCGCTGCGCGCGCGCGCACGTTGAAATCATCGTGTCGAAGCAACTTTGTTAAATGAAAAGTTGCGTTTGCCTCGCCAACATTTTCGTACCGACTCTCGTTACTCTTGGCGAGCTGTGAGAGAATCATAGTCCAATCAACAATGGTTGTTGCTTCGTTCGCAAACTCCACTTTAATAGATTTCTGCTTAATGTTCAGCAACGAGGACGCAAACGAAGATTGCGAAAGCGCAAACTCGCTGAGAGACGCCGAGCATCCTTTCGCTTCGATGAACTGGTTGCTGAAGACATCGCCGCCGGTGACGACCAGACGCGAAATTAAACTAATAGCACTCGATAAAGAATGCGCTTCACTGCTGTTACTAGTACTAGCAGTATCAACCGCCGCTGCTTTTTTGTTCTTTTTGCTATTCGCTTTGTTTTTGGTCGTGTTATTTTCTTCTTCCACTTCTTCTACTTCTTCCTCCTCGTTCTCGTTACCGTTCCCGTTATATTTTCTTAACGCGCGCATTTCCAGATCTGTCTTCATCGACTTCACGCACTTCAACAAAGTTCCGAGCACATTTTTTTCCTTCAATACTGTCATGAATTTACGGTTTGCCACGGCGCCAACTTTTTCTGCGTTTGAGCCTTTCGTCGGGATGAACGCCAGCGGTAACCGCAAAACGTTGAGTAAGGAGAAAATCGCAAGATGCTGCGAGGATTTATACTCCTCGATCGCTTTTGAAGACGCGTCGGAGCCTGGGGCCGTCCGAGCTATCGTCGCCACAATCGACGTTGAAAACGAGGAGAAAATCTCCATCGCGTCGCAACAGCTCTCCGCGACGCCAGAGTCGCAAAGAAAATCCGCCGGATGCGCAGTCTCGCAATTTTCCTTCGCCAACGGATGTAACGCGTACGCCACAGCTGCGATACCGTCTGCAACTGGACGTAACTTAGTCATGATTGCACTTTTAGTTTCGAGAGATGATGATAGCGTCACTCCCTTGGACAACTCGGAAGCGCGTGCGACTAATTTAATCAATCTCGTCGAGAAGCGCATCAACGCATCTTTTTCGAGCGCCTTGTCAGCAAAAGCTGTCGACGCCCTCGAACACGCGCCAATGATACGACACCCAGAGAGACTGAGAAATCCACAGTATGTTGAATTTGACGACGCTTTAATGAGTGCTTGGAATGCGCCCATGCGTTCGCCGTATCGAACGAATGAGTCCGCGACGAGTGTAATCGAAACCGGCGCGTAACACGAAGAACATTTCAACAAGGCATCGCAAGCGTCGCCGACAGCCTCGCCTCTTCGTTTGAATATGGCGCGTCGTTTGCGCTCGTCGTTTTCATTTTGAGCATTATTGCACTCTTTGCCACTTTCTCTGTCTTTTTTCTTTTGCGCGCTTTTCGCTTGCTCTTCGAGTAAATCGCGTTCGAGCTGACTAAACGACGATGCTAAATGCGCGATTAAACTTTCGCAAAACGTTGGTTTCGGGAGCTTTGAAAGTGCCATGACGCATTCCTGACCTTCACCGCGCTTTGAGGCGAGATCGATGGCGCGTGTGACGGCGACCCGAGCAAAGTGCTGCGTCTCGAGCTTCGATTGGATCAGACGAAGGCGAAGTTTGTCTTCGTCGTGGCCTGAATCGTCGTTATTTCGACGCAGTTCAAAACTCACCAAACACTCGCTTAAAGCGCGTAAATAGTTTGCCAATCCGACATTACACCACGGGGAAGGGCCCGATCCGCTCGCAAGTAGCGTCGCGACGTTCAAAGCGAGTTGCAACGCTTCCTCGCGTTCGATTTCAAAGGCAACGTACTTTTCCCGCATTTGCGCGTCGTCCTTTGTTTCGTTTACTGGATTCCACATCGCTGCGATGGCCCGCACGGTCCATAACGCGGCGCCGGGAGCATCTCTCGCTAATGCACCACTGGCATCGCCACCTACTTTTGCTAAACTCGCGCTCGAAACGCACACGATATTTCGAAGCGTTCTCAGAGCAGACACCGCATCTACTAAAGAACTCGTCAACTTTGGCATTGGACCATTTGCGTTGCTCGCGTGATTACTCAAACCACTGGAAGACGGCGCGTCGTCGATACCAGGTTCAGTATGCGCAGACGTTCCTCTTTCGCGCTCACTCCCTGGCGATAGAAGAGCGAGAATATTAAATTTTGATCCAGGCGCGCTTCGAGGAGGCTGCAAAGCCGCTAAAATAACTTTAATCGCCGTCCGATCTCGTCGCAAACGCGCGGCGCCATCTTCCGTGCGCGATTTAAGTTCGCATTCAAGTAAAGCCGAGTCTACACCATGCCCGTGCTGACTTTCAATCGCAAGATTAGTATTCGACGCGTGGCGTTGTGGCATCTCACCAGCCGTTGCTGTTCGTGGCGTCGTTCCCGAAACAACTCCGCCGATAAGTGCAGCACCACCAATAGCAGCAGCAGCAGCAGTAGTAGTAGTAGTAGTAGTAGTAGTAGTAGCCGCGGTAACCGCTGTGCCTCGCGTAGTCGACGGCGGTGGTCTTCTCGCCGGTATTTTTGGCGTGCTATAGCCATCCGTCGCTGTTCCTGCGAGCACATCTTCTCTACGAGGTAAACCACCTCGTCTAACTATTGGCATCTTGTTGTTGTTCGTCGTCGTCGTCGTCGTCGTCGTCGTCGTAGCGGCGTTTGTCGTTCTCGTCGCACCTTGCGGCGTGGAAGCTAACGGACGTCTGTTGTGCGTCGCTACTGCCGCCGTCGTCGTTGTCGTCGTCTTTGCTCCCGTAGACAACCGGTTCTCAACCTCCTCCGCTCTTCTTCGTCGTTCCTCTTGATCACCTGCCTCTCTTTCTCCGCGTTGTTGTTGTTGTTGTTGCTGCTGCTGCTGATGTTGTTGCTGTCGTTCGTGTTCGTGTTCGTCATCGTGTTCGTGTTCGTCGTCGTACTCGCTCTTCCTCACAAACGGATGTTCCAACAACGCCGGCCACGACAACCGTTCGCTCGGTCGTTTATTTAGTAATCCTCTCAAAAAGGATTTAAACTCCGCGCTCATATCTTCCGGCCACGTCAAAGGGTCTCGAACAATCTTTTGAATCAAAGTGTAAATGCTATTGGTAAAGAACGGCGGCTTCCCGACGAATAACTCGTACAGAATAACTCCCAGCGACCACAAATCTACGGTGTGATTATACGGCTGCTCTTGCACCAACTCTGGCGCCATGTACAGCGGCGTTCCTTTAATCGATGTCATCACCATAGATTGCGATCGAATCGATCGCGCGAACCCAAAATCGCACAATTTCACCACCTTATTCGCTCCAATCAAAACATTCTGCGGTTTCATATCTCTGTGTATGACTCTATTCGTGTGCAAATAATGCAACGCGGACACCAACTGCCGAGCGATTGCTTTCACCTCTAGCTCTGGCAACGTCCTATCGTCTTCCAATACTTCAAACAACTCGCCTTGCGCGTATTCCATGACCACGCAAAACTCGTGTTCCGTTTCAAACGCGTCTCGCATGGCGATGATGTTCGGATGTTTCAACACTCTCAAAATATCAATCTCTTGTCTTAAACTTCTCAAATCTCGTTCCGTTTTTCCTTTCTTCGCGATGAACTTAATCGCGGACGTTTCACCGGTGAACTTCTTTCTCGCTTTGTACACTTTCCCGAACGATCCTTCGCCGACTAAATCGAGCAAGTTGTATTCGGAGAGACGACCACTGTTGTTGTTGTTGCTTTTTTTCTCGCCGCTCATCATCGCTTTCGTCGACATCGTTTCTCCTCCTCTTTCTTCTTCTTCTTCGTCGGATTGACGACGAAGGAGAAGAGACGACGGGGAGGAGGCCGCAATGAACGCACCACCACCACCACCACCGTTTATAAAATTCTCTCCTCTGTGAGTATTCTCGTCGTCGTACTCATCATCGTCTTCGTCAAAGCGCATTCTCGGTACGTCGTCGGAAAGCGACGATGAGAGAGGGAGGACAGTCCTTTTTGAAGAATTTTGAAAAAAAAAATGAAAAAAAGCTCGCGAAATTTTTTGAAATTGCTGCTAAAAATCGAGATGAAAAGAGGAAGCTTTACTTAGGTGAGTATGTACGCGTTCGCTTTTATTCCTTCACGATGAATGAGCTGTAATAACGTAGCGATAAAAACGCCGCTACAGTGCGGTGTATTTACTACACACGTGTCGTAAAAAATCCCTCTAAATAATGTATTAAAAAAACGAAATCACCGCCGAGGTCGATTCTTTCTCAGAGAACTCTTCTTCGGCTTTCCAATCGAGGAACCGGGCGACGTGCCTTTCTTTCCTCCCTTTCCACCGCCGCCTCTTTTCATGGCAGCTTTTTGACCTCGTCGATCGGCGAGCATGCGCTTATCTACGGACGGTCCACCGGCGTTGCCTTTATGCATTTTCCTCGCCACCACGTGCTTGATTTGCTTTTTGCGGCCGTTGGCGAGTTTATTCGCTTTGGCGTAAATTGCTTCAATTTCTCGAACTTTCGAAACGTCAGGAATATCGTCTTGATCCATGATGGCGCCCGCGCGTTGTCGAGCTTCGCTCATTTTATCCTTGGCGCGTTTTTTCTTTCGCAATTTAGCCTCGGCGACTTTTTTGATCGACCGTTCGTCAACTTTAATGGAGACGCTCGCGAGAGCTTCCTCGTAGTCGCTCTGATCGTAAATCGGTTCCGCTTTCATGAATCTTCGCTCGTCGTCGACAAACCAATCAGGCAAGTCTCTCGGATCGTCCTCAAATGCGTACCGGTTGTACGCGTCTTCGATGATTTCTTCGCGTTGTTTTCTTCGAAGCATTTTTTTGCTAATGGCGAGGATTTCGGCTCGGGCGCCATCCGAGAGTTCGTCGACGTCTGTAGATTCATCGCTATCAGAACCATCAGCGCGTACGCGCTGACGACTTCCTTTCGCGTTTCTTCCCACGCCTCTATCAGATACGTCGTCGTCATCATCATCATCATCATCATCATCGTCGTCGTCGTCGTCGTTCTCTCGAGCATCGTCATCGTTTCCTCTGGGAACAATATGTAAATCATCTGCCGCCGCCTCGGCACGCAGCGCTCGTCTTTTACGTCCGACGTCCACATCGTCTGAACCTGAATCGTACGTCGTGTCGTCACCATTTCCGTTCTTACCACCACTCGTTTTCTTTCGCTTCTTATCGAGTTTATCCTGTTGTTTTTTACTTTTCAGTTCACCTTCCTTGGCAATCTTCGCCGCTTCTTTCGCCTTCTCCAGTTTCCTCGCTCTCGCTTGTTCCCGTAGACTTTCGTAATCGTCTTCGTCTTCATCAACGACGACATCGTCTTTGTCGTTCTTCTTTTGTTTCTTCTTCATCATATTTTTCTCTTCTTTTGCTTCTTCCCTCGTTGTCTTTGTTATTTTCTTTTCCGCCGCCGCCTTGCCGCTCGTCGCTGCGGAGGTTGTTTTTTCAATTTCCGAAAAAAGATCGTTGGAAAACCATCGATCGACGGTTGCCTTTGAGTTTGGTTTCACTTTGCTCGGGTCGAACTCGACGATCAGATTGTTTTTGTTTTTATCCTCCTTCGTTTTTTTCTTCCTGTTCTTCTCTTCGCCTTCTACGTCTTCGTTCTTCTCCCATTCCAACGGCGCGTCGTCGTCTTCCTCGAAACCAGTCTCCTCGCTATCGCTTTCATCGCTCTCATCGACGTCTTCGTCATCATCCGAGCCAAGCTCTCCATCGCCTTCGCCTTCTAACGTCGCCCTCTTATCGCGTCTCATCGCGGATCCTTTCGAGCCTTCTCCAACCGACCGGCCTTTCTTCTTTTGCCTTTCTTTGTACTGTTTGTACAAAGCGTCTAAACTCGAGTCTAGCCGCGACGTGTCGTTTTCCACGTCATTTTCTGCGTCAGAGTCTTCAGAGTCGTATCGGTTTTGTCTTCTGCGAGCCGCGTTCAGTTCCGAGTCAGAGTCTTCGTAATAGTCAGCCGGCACAGACGGAGCGGCTTGGTTTGCGACCGTATCGACATCCTCCTATTTTTTGTTGGTGGGTGAAGAAAATGGTCAGTTTGGCGTAAAACTATATTTACTACCAACAACGCGTCGCGCGCGAGCGACGAAAAAAAGAAAGAAAAAAAGCCTCAGATGGGTAAACGGCATGTTTTTGCATAAGGTTTTCAGTTTACGCGGGTTCTAACGCCGCTCAAGTGAGTAAGCGAGTATCTTCACCGGCTTTTGAATACATACAGAGAGAGAGAGAGAGAGAGAGAGAGAGAGACGTTAAGAAAAAAACGAGAGAAATCGAAAGAGACAAAAAACAAACGCTCGCGCGCGGCGGCGATGCGCAATCTAACGCACCTTTGTTTTCAATCGAACCAAAGAGAATAAATCTTCCTCCGCCACGATGGCTTCGCCGTCTCCTTTTAATCCTAACTGCGCGCGTATTCTATCCTTCTGTTTCATTTTAGCCTGCTTTTTCTTTTTCCTTCTCGCCTCCGCGTCCATGTTTCCTTGCAATTCCTCCATTTCGCTCAGCAAGCGCTCGTTTTCGTCCTCGGGCACCGCCGCTTTATTTTCATTATTCTCGTCCTCCTCGTCCTCGTTGGCGTTTGTCGTCGTCCTCGGTTTCACCTTCTTATCCTCCATACCTAACCGTTTCCTCACTTGCAAACGCCACTTCAACAACATCTTAAAATCGCTCTTGTTCAAAACGCCCAAGTCTCGAAAGAGCGTCCGAATTTCCTCGTTCGTCTCCTCGCACGCGTCTAAATCCATAAATCCATCCTTTGGGGGCACCACGTTCGTTCCTTTCTTTCCTTTCCCACCGTCTAAAATAAAACAGTGGTACATCCCTAACATCTCCGCCGGTTTCTCGTTTGTGATAAAATTCTCCGCGTACGTCTCTTTATACAGCGAATGTAACCCGTCCTCGTAGCCGCTTCGATTTCGCTTCGCTTTTTCCACCTTCAAAACGTCCCTGTTCTGCTGTCCTCCTTTGTTACCTTGTCCGCCATCCTCCACGTTCGCGAATAAATACTCCGCCTTTAACAACCTCGGATCAATTTTCGTCGGCGCCAAGTACCCTTTACACACGACGAAAATCTCCGCCGACGAGTCTCTCGACGCCACCGGCTTCGTGCTCTCCACCTTCTTAAACAGCTGCTGAAACGCGTATAACAACGCGTGATACTCTTGCGACCGAAACACTTTCGTCACGAACCAACCGTCCAACGTTAAAAACTCCGTCGCCAATTTCAACGCGTCCAACGTCAGCGCCGCTTGCGAATACGCTTCCTTGGCGTAGTTGCCCCCGACGTTTGGCGCGCCGTCGTGTAACACGCAATCGTACTTCAAACCATCCGGCGTGACCCGTTTAATCGCCGCTCGACAGCTCGGTGTCGTGATATCTTCCACTAAAGTCGTGCATCCGCGTATGGGTTTTATCGAAGCTAAATCGATCCCAACGATGGTCGATTGCATCGGCATGTACTTCTGCGCCACTTGCAGCCACCCGCCTGGAGCTGCGCATAAATCCAAACAAGCCTTCGCGCTGGATAAAAAATCATACTTCCTGTTCAGTTGAACTAACTTAAACGCCGAACGCGCGCGGAATCCTTGCTCTTTCGCTAAGTAATAGAACTTGTCCAGACGATGTTTCCCTTTCGCTTTTTTGCCCATTTTTGTTCGTATTCTTGTTGTTCTTCTTCTTCTCTTGCGATTGTTGTTGCACGACGACACCACGGAAACGAGGAGGACTTTTTTTAACGACGCTCTTCTTCTTCTTCTTCTTCGTGTCTTTCTTCTTCGTGACTTTAGTTTTGGTGATGTAACTTTATGTGTGTGCGCGTTTATAACGTCTGTGTGTGTGTCTGGTTAAAAAATGACGACTCTGATGAAAAACAAGGTGGCGGCTGAATTTTTTTTTCCTTCTTTTGTTTGACAGTTTGAGGAAAAAATTTTTTTTGAGAAAAAAGCAAAAAAGCATCAGAGTCGTATTTTTTAGAGTTGTTCTTTCGTTGTGTAAAAGAAGTACTAATAACAGAGAGTATTTATAATACTGAAAAAACGATAAAGTTAAACTACGGAAAATCAATGGTAGCCAATTCCGTCTTCTCTTCTTCTTCTTCTAAAACTCCAGCAGCTTTATTATCAGTCGTCGTTTTTTGTTGTTCTTTCTCTTCTTCAAAGTCGTCTTCATCAAAGTCGTCGTCGTCGTCGTCGTCCACCTCGGCGCCTTTTCGAATCTCTCGAATGACTTTCCCGCTCGTTTCGTCTATTTCCACGTACGCGCCGTCGAACGCTTCGTGGGATCTTTTTTGCAACCATCGCAACGTTTCGCCGAGTTGGTGACCGATGAGTTGCGCCTCTTTTTCGCCTTTTTCGCCGACGAAGGCTTCAACCGGGATGAAATCCGGGAGTTTCACGTATAAGCGGAGGAGGTGTTCCGCGCCGCAGATTTCCGAGGCGGGTTTGGATTTTAACGCGTCGTTCTTCGCGACGGCGAGGTCGTAGTATTTCTTCTCCTTTTCGTAGAGTAAAGCTTTTTGCAAGGCGGCGTCGAAGTAGCGTTTGAGACCGGCGACGATTTCTTTCGCGCGTTCGATTTGTTTCGGCGTTCGAGCTTTCGCGATCGCTTCGACTTCGTAATCGGAGAAGAGACTTTGGACGGTATGCGCGGCGGGTTCTCTCGGGAGCTTCAGGACGCGGTTGTGCGCGAGCGCTTCGTGTTGTTTGATGAGCTCTTTCTTTAACGCCGTCGCCAAGATGACTTTCACTTTTGGTTTCAAAGGCGCTTGTTGTTGTTCTTGTTCTTGCCGGTCTCGTTGTTCTTCCGTTTCCGTCTTTTCTTTTTCCTGCTTTTGCTTTTTCGCGTTCGTCGTTGGAGCCGCCGCCGTATCTTTCTTCGCGTTCTTTTTCTCTTTACTCGCAGCATTCGCCGGGGCCCCTTTTTCCAAAGCCGCCGCGTTCTTTCTCTTGTTGGTGTTGTTCGTCGCGTTGACGACGGCGCCTTTCCTTCCTTTGTTGGTCGTCGGCGGCGCGTTCTGTTCGTAGGCGGTTTTTGCTTCACTTTTTTGCTTCTTCGATGGCCGACCACCGCTTGGTGCGGCTTTCTTTTTCGTCGTCGCATTATTTGTTTCCGATTCGTCTTCTTCTTTCGTCGTTAAAACCGCTTTTGTCGCCGCGGCATCCACCAAGTCTCGTTTTTGCTTTTGTTGTTGTTGTTGTTGTGGCTCCCGCTGTTGCTCGCCCTCGCCTTTGCTCGTCGCTTTCTTCTTCGCGCCGCCTGTTGTCGTCGTCTTATTACTACTCGTATTAAAAATAGTATTACTATTACTCTCTTTAGTAATACTTTTCTTACCGTCTTTCCCGGTTGATTGGCTTTTCTCGCGTTTCGTCGTCGTCGCGTTCTTCTTCCTCTTTAATACCTCGTCGTCGTTCTTGTTCTTGTTCTTGTTGTTCCCAACCGCCGCCGCGGTGTTGTTACTTTTACCGCCGCTCTTCGTCGTCTGAATCTGAATCTGAATCGTCGTCTTTTCATTCGCTTTCCTCCTTTTCTCCTTATCTTCCTCGAGTAACCTTTTCTGTTCTCTCGTGTTCTCTTCGTTCATTTTCCTGCACGTTTCTTTCTCTTCCACCCACTCGTCGTATTTTTTGTTCCACCCTTGGTAGTGAATGAGCACCCCGGAGCTTCCATCTTCTAAACGTCTCATGTCGATGATTTTCGCCGGGTAGAGGAATCCATCTTTCAGGGCGAGGATGAGTTCGTTCACGCGGAACGAATTTGAATAATCGTTGTTGTTGTTGTT
>Ga0209095_1002281_pt1 | contig 9797 bp, 10 predicted proteins | sample COGITO_mtgs_1104_3_FD_184795 | JGI IMG/M metagenome (GOLD analysis project Ga0209095, IMG submission 184795) | Pelagic marine microbial communities from North Sea - COGITO_mtgs_110404 (SPAdes) (version 2) | ecosystem: Environmental > Aquatic > Marine > Epipelagic ... | reverse complement strand
CCACTAACTGCTTGGGTTATGGCGATTTATGTTACTTTAGAGGGGAAAATCCCTAGAACCCCTTATAGTGTTGTCATCTTAACCTACAATAAAAACACACTTGGCCAACACTAAACCCACACCGTTGTTTCCCACGTATACTGAGCTGGCAGAACTCAGTCTGTCTGACTATCCACAGCTATGTTCATTCTTAGATAAGCAACCAACATGGATGAGACAACATTGGGACTGGGCGAAAGAATATCTTTTATATATCGGTCGCAACAAATCACAACACACCTATGTGCGTTTTAGAAATGATATCGAAAAGTTTCTACTGTGGGTCTTCATGGTGGATAAGCAGCCAGTAGACGATTTACGCAAATCAGATATTTTGCGATACATTGATTTTTGTGTGGCGCCACCGGTTAAATGGATAAGTACCCAGCTCCATGACCGATTTAGCTTCAATAACGGTTACTTTGCTTCAAACCTTAAGTGGACGCCGTTCAGGCAAACGCCGCCTAAATACGACAAAGAAAGAGTGCTCGATCCGAAAAAGTACCAACCGTCATTGCAGACCCTCGAATCTACCTTTGTGGCATTAAGTTCTTTTTACCGTCATCTCATCGATGAGGAAATTTGTTTCGGCAATCCCATTCCATTGGCGAAACGTGACTGTAAATATTTGATAAAAGACAGTCAGGTGAAGACGATCAGTCGATTAACGGAACATCAATGGCAATATCTCATAGATATCGCAGTTGAAATGGCTGATAACGATCCGCTTGTGGAACGCAATTTATTCGTTATTGCTACCATGAAAACCCTATTTCTGAGACTTTCAGAGCTCTCAGAACGCCAAGACTGGACACCGTTGATGAGTCATTTTTGGACAGATGAGGACAACAACTGGTGGTTTAAGGCCTATGGAAAAGGCAAAAAGATTAGAGATATCACGGTACCACCGGGTTATCTTACGTTTTTGAAACGATATAGAGAATGGCGTGGACTGTCACCGTTGCCATCCAAAGGTGAACAAACCGTGTTGGTCGAAAAAATACGAGGTCGTGGAGGTTTAACAAGCCGTCAAATATCCAGGCTCGTGCAGCAAGTATTTGACGCAGCTTTCGATAAGATGAAGTCAGAACAAGGAGTAGAAGCCGCACAGAAATTAAATGAAGCAACGACACATTACTTGCGTCACACCGGTGCCAGCATGGAGATTGAACGTGACAGGCCTTTGAAAGATTTATCTGAGGATCTAGGTCATTCAAGTAGTGCGACCACTGACACAGTTTATGTGCAAGTGGAGCGAAAACGCCGAGCAGCATCAGGTAAAGATAGAAAAGTTCAATAGCTACATTTGACATTTAGTTAGGCAATATCTCGGCTTAAGCCCTTGATATAACTACTTGTGTCTTACAATTATATTGTAGAGGTGATTCGCTTATGTCAGGGACAATCGGAAAGATTGCAAAACTAATCGGTGTGAATAAAGAAACTATTCGCTTTTATGAGCGCAATGGCTTAATCAGTCAGCCACAAAAGCCCTCTGAGGGTTATCGATTATATCCTAAGGAAACGGTTGATAGGATCCGATTCATAAAACGCGCTCAAGAATTAGGATTTACGCTTAAAGAAATAGAATCTCTGCTGTCGTTAAATAGCGAGTGCTGTAGCAAGGTAGAAGCGCTAGCAAAACAGAGACTTGCATCTGTGCAATCTAAGCTGGAAGACCTAAAACAATTAGAGCATGCGCTATTGGAGAGCATCACTAAGTGTCAGACGAATGATGATGATAGCCATTGCCCCATTATTAATGCCTTGTCACCAAAGTAAATGTATCTAACTATCTAGAGCATCCCGCTAACAAATCACAATGAAATAACTAATCAAGCTTGACTCTGTACTAAGGTACATACTTTATACTCGGTGCTATCTTATCCAATATCGAGATTAAATATGATCAACGACGACTCTAAAATGCCGATGGTGGGAGGTATTATCGCGGCGATCGGGGCAGGCATTTGTTGTGTAGGTCCGTTAGTCCTATTGTTGCTTGGAATAAGTGGCTCATGGATTAGTAGCCTAACCGCTTTTGAACCATACCGTCCAGTTTTTGTAGTGACCGTCATGCTCTTCCTTGGCTATGCAGGTTATAAAATCCATCGGCCGATTGAAAAATGCCAACCAGGCAGTGTCTGCGCAATTCCGCAAACAAGGCGTCGTCGTCAAATTGCCTTTTGGATAACGTCATTAATAGCACTTGTTTTGATCACAAGTAACTATTGGCTAGTTTGGTTAATCTGATTTCGAGAACCTTACACAATCCCTAAAACATTTTAAAACAGGAAAATATTATGAAAAAACTATTACTTACGATGGCTTTACTTTCAAGCACCACCGCGTGGGCAGAGTTAAAAACAGTCACGCTAGAAGTACCTAGCATGAATTGTGTTACTTGTCCCGTTACGGTCAAATTAGCACTGAAAAAAGTGGAAGGTGTGAAAACAGTCGAAGCCACATATGAGCCAAATGAAGCTATTGTTACTTTCGACGATACGAAAACCAATACAAAAGAGTTAATGGCAGCCACCGAGAATGCAGGCTATTCGTCTAACGTAAAAAGTAGCGATTAATCTATGAACGCACAAGGCAGCTCTAATTGTTGTACAAGCAAGGCGAAGCAACTTCATGTTGCTATTATTGGCAGTGGATCTGCGGCATTCTCGTGCGCCATTAAAGCGGCAGAAAATGGTGCAAGGGTCACCATAATAGAAGGAGCCGACGTTATAGGCGGGTGTTGTGTTAATGTCGGCTGCGTTCCATCTAAAATTCTCATCCGCGCCGCTCAATTAGCACATCAACAACGAAGCAACCCTTTTACAGGCATTGAAGACCACGAACCTAAGATAGACCGCACGCTTTTATCGCATCAACAAATCAGTCGCGTTGACGAATTGAGAACTGCCAAATACCAAAATATACTGAAAAACAATCCGGCATTAACCTTGATTAAGGGGTATGCGCGGTTTAGTAGCAAAAATGCGCTGAACATTACCCATGCTGACGGTACAGAAGTAACACTACTTGCAGACAAATTTCTTATTGCAACAGGCTCAACACCCACTTTCCCTAAAATAGAAGGACTACAAAACACCCCATATTGGACTTCAACAGAAGCGTTGTTCGAAAAAGAGCTACCTAAGAGCCTTGCAGTAATTGGCTCATCGGTTGTCGCTGTAGAAATTGCTCAGGCATATGCTCGATTAGGTTGCCAAGTTACTATTTTAGCGCGCAGTACCTTGTTGAAAAGTGAGGATCCACTGTTGGGTGATAGATTAAGTCAGTGTTTTGAGAAAGAGGGCATTGAAATAATAAATAATACCCAAGTCACTCGAATCACTCATGATGACAATGGTTTTTTCATACAGACCGAAGATGAGCAAGTGCTCTGTGAGAAGTTATTGATATCTACAGGTCGTCACGCAAACACTGTAGGACTTGATTTAGATGTAGTAGGTGTCAGGACCGATGGATCTGGCGCTGTCCTTGTTAATGAAAAGCTTGAGACAAATGTTTCTCATATATACGCTGCAGGTGATTGCTCAACCATACCTCAATATGTGTATGTTGCGGCGGCTGCAGGCAGCCGTGCCGGTTCAAATATGACTGGTGATAACTTGAAGCTAGACTTATCAATCATGCCTGCTGTTATTTTTACCGATCCGCAAGTTGCTACCGTTGGGTTATCAGAAGGTGAAGCTGAAAATCAGGGAATAAGCGTTATTAGCCGCGTATTAGAAATGGAAAATGTGCCAAGAGCCTTAGCCAACTTTGAGACAGACGGTTTTATAAAGTTAGTGGCAGATAAACAGTCCAATAAGCTTATCGGTGCGCAAATCTTAGCACACGAAGGTGGTGAGCTAATACAAAGTGCAGCCCTTGCTATACACAATCAAATGACAATTGAAGATTTAGCAAACCAGCTTTTTCCTTATCTAACCATGGTTGAAGGTCTGAAACTGTGTGCGCAGACTTTTAATAAAGATGTGAGTGAGTTGTCTTGTTGCGCTGGATAATAAATATAATTCTATTCACGAATTAACGCTACTCGACGGAGTATTTTTATAAAGTCAGTAAGAATCCAACAATAAAATCAGTTGCTTACAAATATTCATCAAAATTTAGGGACCTAAACGGTAGTTCAGCCCACTAAGCCCTCGCTCTTTAGCAGACCATGCAGCATCAAGTAGCCGTAACGAGAATATTGTGTCGCGAGGGCCTTGAGCCGCGCTCGCACAACGCCATCAGCCTTTTGTTTCATAACATATCTAAATGCCGTTCTGCTTATTCCAGCAAGCCTACAGGCGCTGCGCTCACTCAGTTTGAACTGCTCAATTAAATGAGTAGCAATACGCTTCTTTCCCGCAGGCTTTACCACTTTTTTGAAACTACATCCTTCATAGCTTCAACCTCAAGCATCTTCTCAGCCAGCAAGCGTTTAAGCTTATTGTTCTCAGATTCCAGCTCTTTCAACCGCTTGGCTTCGTTCACTTCTAAGCCAGCGTATTTGCTCCGCCAATTGTAAAAAGTACCTGTAGATACGCCCATATCACGGCATATATCGTCGACTTTGGCTCCTGCTTCGTGCTGTTTAATCGCTCGAATGATTTGTTCTTCGGTGTAACGTTTTTTCATTTTGAGATCTCCACAATCTAAGAATAATTGGAAATCTCATCAATTTCATGGTTTTAATTTAGGGGGATAGGTCATGCTTATAGCACCTTAAAGTTCTGCATAAACAATAATATTGATTACACGGGGTGTAAAGTTGAAATGAAAAGGCGCTTTTCTGAACTAGGTTTAGAAATCCCTGTTGATGATATTTTACTTGAAATTAACTTGCTTTATGACAGTCTGAATCAAGAAAGGCAATCACTATTTACGGAAAACTCGAGCGCTGCAATGGCTTCTATTTTTTACAGGCTTTAACAGAGGAAGTAAGCAATGCTTAATCTTGAAATCTTACAAAGGCATGTAGAAGAGTTATCAAATTCTTCACTCCTTCATTATGTACCTGAAAACTCGGAGATGTATGCAGGCATAATGCTACTCACTATGCTAATGGGCCCACTCCTTACAATTGCCACGACTGTATTTATATATTGGTCTAAAAATTGGAAACAACGGTTACAAACACTACCAATATTTGCAATTGCATGCAGCCTACTTTTCTATGGTTATTTTGTTTTTAGTCCGGTCAGTCTTACAGTGAATGAACTAACCATGTTCAATCAGTTGAGGGTTGATAGTGGAAAGGAGCAGATAGGCAAAAGCGATTACGTTAGTCGCTCAACTTTGCGCGACCAGTTGAATATCTCATTTGAAAAGCAAGATGAGCTCTTCTTGTTGAAAGAACAACTTGCTGCGATAGGTATTCACCCTGAAGAAAATCAGTTGGTAATGATTGCTTCGTTGGATCGTCAATAATGAAATTTTTAGGTATTGTTCTTAAATCGCCCAGCGACAAAGAAAAATTATGGGGAGCAGGTTTCATAATTGCCTTTGGCACCTTTTGCTGCTTGCTTTCTTTGATGGGCGTGAATATAAGTTCTAACTTCCCTATTTTCTTTACGGCGGTTGTAGTTGGTGTAGTTACAAATATGTATAGCATCAAACCTTGGCTTGGATGGCAGCATGTAGTTGCCATATTAGTGATATCACTCGTTTCTTTTATGACTGCAGTAATGGTTTTAAAAACTTTTTAATAGTAGGGAATAAAACATTGCGCGATACTACTATTCGACTCACCATCTTAATTATTGGGAGCGTGGTCTCATTGCCTTTAACTACTTTGGCTATTTTTTTGTTGAAATTACAAACGGCATTATCACATTTAGTGTGAGCATATTTTTGTCAATCGCTACCGCTGTTGAATGCTTAAACGCATATCGTAATAAAAACAAGTCTGGAGTAAAGAAATAAAATCATGACGGAAATTGCAGGTGGGATATTAATAGCGGCAGGGCTTATTCTGATTGTATTGCCTCTTTCTTCTGTTGTATTAGGCTTGATTTTATCTCATGTTTTAAATGCTTTCACCCCAACAGATGTTATTTCTGATGCGGCCGTTAATTTTTGTATGTTTGTAGGATTTTGTATATCTGTAGCTCTACTCTATATATTTTGGCCTTAATATTTAACATCCTTCCGTATTAACGTGATAGAAATGAAGTAGTCTGAGACTATAGTAGTTCATGCGATAATATTTGAAAAAAGTAATATGATGAATAAGCTGCATTATTTTCTCAATGCGCCAAAATATATTATTATGGGGTTCTGGGGACATCCCCGCCTAATGTAACACTTATCGCTACAACCCACAGCTAACATGACATTCACAGGCCTCTTAATTTTCATTCTGTACTATTGATTGCATAATTTCATCTAAATCAAGTAAGTTTTGTTCAAAGCTAAAGCTGTAAGTTCCGTTCAAGTTTATATTATGCCATGCCACTGGTGAAACTTGCTTAATGATTTCCAATTTTTGATCGTCACCCTCTGCCTTAAAGTGCTCTAGTAATCGGCTCAAGATCAGCGAATTAAAATAGATAATGGCGTTCGTTAAAAGCCTTGCACATTCGTTCCATAAGACGATTTCATCGTCTGACTTTCCTTGAAAACGATTTCCATTTACATGAGCAATAGCGCGACGTAATTGATGATAGGCTTCCCCGCGATTCAAAGCTCGTTGGACATAAGTTCTTAGGCTGGCGTCATCAATATAGTCTAATAAATACATGGCCTTGAGCATTCGGTTGTACTCAGTTAACGCTTTCAGTAAAGGGTGGTTTTGACTGTAGCCAGAAAGCTTTCTCACAAGCATTGCCTGCGTTATCGTCTTTTGCTGTAACGATATTATGATCCGTTGAATACTATCCCACTCATCGACAATTAACGTGGTATTGATAGGCTTTTTCAACGAGAGTGTCGCCTTGTTTTCTTCCCCCTCACTCACATCAAAAAGATCTGATATTACTGTTCCAAACTGGGCATAACGGGGTGCAAATGTGTACCCAAACAAGTCCAGCAAGGCAAAGTTCACATGATTAACACCATGTGTATCGGTGGATAATATGTCCGGCTTAATTTCAGAGGTATTGTTATGAAGCAGGTCTAAAATAAAGTGTGATTCATGTTCGTTGGCACCGATAATTTGTGCATTCAAGGCTACATGGTTGGCTATCAGGTTCATCGATGTCAGCCCTTTGTTGGTACCAAAATATTTGGATGAATAACGGGTTTTAAACGTCTCTAACCGTGATTCAAATTTCTGCCCATCGGCGCTGGCATGGATGAGTCCTTCTTGAATATTGTAATGTTTGAAGATGGATAATTTCGCAGTCGCATCGTTAATTGCATCATTACCGAGGTTTAGCGTTTCAGGTCGCAGATAATTTGCTTGTACTGTGCGAAGATGATCATATGAGCGATCGGAGATACTGGCCATGCCATGCAAGCCGTAATAAGTGCCATTGCCAATAATGGCTGCCAGCAAATCATTTAAATGGCCGGTCTGTCCAGACTGTAATTGACGGACGTGTTCGAAGTACTGTAAAAACCCTGTTTCCTGATGAACGAAGCGCAGTACATCGGTAATATTAATTGGTTTCATGCGCGCAAAAAAGGGATTGTTTAAAGCCGATTTCGTGCCTGAATACGGCAATCTCCACTGCGTTTTGCCCGAGCGATTGCGCAGTATTACATTTCGATTGTCACCATCATCAATACGCTGACAAACCCGTTGCAACTTTTCGCTCATCTTCTGCTCCATCGACCTAACAAACTTGGCAGGCTCTGTATTCATGCTGTCTAGCATAGAATCTTTAAGGAGTTTGTTTTTCTGTGCCCATGAGAAATCGCAAACGAGATCATCGTGTAATGCTCGGAATTTGATGGCTGTGGGTATAAATAGTTGGCCATCAAGTTTATTCTGAGCTAACAAATACAGCATGATCTCGTAACGCTCCAGAAGTATGTTGTTATCCTCATCAATCACATACAAGTGTTGGTTGACCTTAATTAGCCGCCGATCTGTAGACGCTAACTTACCAGCCTCTAAGAACTCATTTTTCATGCTATTTAGCTGTTCAGCTAACACCTTGGTATTGTCGGCTCCCTCAAACGTCAGGCATAAAAAGAGGGGGCGTATTAGGTGCTCGACCAACTCTCGTTGTTTATCATAAAACTCCCATATGTAATCATTTTTTGTGCGCTTTTGCTTTTTCAGATACAAGCACAATGATTCTATTTCCCGCTCTCCAAGTAACCCTTGTACCTGTTGTTTTATTTCTCGAAATGACACTTGGTCATCAATGGTATCGTCAATAAAAAAGTATAATAATTCGCCAGCTTTGCTGATATTGGCTACCGCACCTTCCCAGTCTGCATAGGCCATCTCCTTAGCATACAATTTGGCTTTTTCACGTAATTTTCGAGCATGATAAATAAATCCATCAGCTAGGCGCTCAATATTAATTTGTGCACGCTGCTGAAGGTAACAGAGTAAATAAAGCTGCTGCGTGACACGGTCGAAGCGTTTAAGCTTAGTGATAGAGTAGTAATCAACCATCGCTGCATAATGCAGATGGTTTTGTTGTGATAGTGATAAAGCATATACCACTTGATCCACCTGAGTCATCCAAGGCTGGATCAGCTTATTAACGTTCAGCTCCTTTTCCAATTCAGACGCATTAAAGTTTTTCGCAGCCTGCTTCAGTTCTGTTACCGTTAGTGTGCTTTCTCCATCGACTAAAGATGCCAACGTAGTGGCCAAATCAGCAGGTATCGCTATTTTTAATGCGTTGGATATACGATTACGCTCCTGTTTTATTTCCTGACTGATAATTCGCTGAAGTACAGTATATTTGGGGATAGCAATATAATTTCGCGCTAGGAATTCAGTGCAAGCATCAAATAAAAACCGAGGCTCAATCCAAGATTTAGTAAGCTGCTGCAAATAGGTGGTCAGCGGCTTATGATGTTGTTCCACATCCCATGTTTTAAAGTCCAGTAGATGTAAAATCTTGTCGTAGATACGTGTTTTTTGCATACGACTAATACTGAAACGTGGGACTTTATATTTAGGGAAATACTCTTTGGCGATAAAGTCTAGATCTTCTTGTAATTCTTTGTAAGATGGATTGAGTTGAATCGGTTTGATTTTAAAATAACCGATAAGCGCTATAGCATAGCACTTATGTCTTCGATCCCTGATGGATTGAATAATGTCCTGCCCCATATCATTTAGCACAAAACTGACGCGCTTTTCTTCCAGAGACAGGCTAGGAACGCCATATAAATCTTTAACTTCCGCTTCGTTAAGTATCGTCAGGCGTTTTGAATTAGGCATAGGCTTCTCGCAAAACCCAAATTTTACTATAATTCAAATTTATTACAGAAAATATATATTGAGGTGCCCCGAGAGACATTGTGCTATATGGGATATAGCGAAAAGTGTTACATTAGGCGGGGATGTCCCCAGAACCCCTACTTGTTAGCCTAATACTAGCATTAATATTTCGGTCTAAAAAAAGTGGGAAATGAGTGTCAAACTTGTAACCGGTTCTCTGGTTATTACTAAAATATTCAAGCTCTGCATCAATGCCTAAACCCAGCAAATTGCGGTCTTTTATGCCAATGGCATATTTATTAATACCCCCCTTTCTTCCAAAGTCGACTGTTGGGTTTCCTTAAACATAAGTGCGATTTGGCTTGTAGCAAATGAGAATCATTTGCACCTTTCAATTAAC
>Ga0209095_1002279_pt1 | contig 9803 bp, 5 predicted proteins | sample COGITO_mtgs_1104_3_FD_184795 | JGI IMG/M metagenome (GOLD analysis project Ga0209095, IMG submission 184795) | Pelagic marine microbial communities from North Sea - COGITO_mtgs_110404 (SPAdes) (version 2) | ecosystem: Environmental > Aquatic > Marine > Epipelagic ... | reverse complement strand
CCCCGCGCGTTTGAGCAGAGAGTGCTGGGCGGAAACGTCGCTCCCTTTCTCTCCGGAAGTTCTCTTTTGGAGTGGAAGACACTCGCGATCTTTTAAACAGTCATTTAATCAGTCCGGACGCAACGGATGACACAGAACGGGGTTTACTCTCGAGCTGACGTCTCTCTTTCCTCTCCTCAGTACAAGACATACACAGGGTCGCATCGCATCAAAATCTCATCTGCGTTTGTCAACGCTTTTATATCATCACGCGTTCAAATATGAGATCTCTTTTCTTTCGTCGTTGAGTGTTTGGGCGGCTTTTATGAGTATCTTCTACCGCGCGCGTTTGTATGTGTTCGTCTCGAAACTATGCTTTTGCGGGTCTACGCTCGCTTTACTATTCCTACTACTACTACTACTTCTACTACTGCTACCACTACTGCTACTACTACTAAACCGCATCAAACGACGCACCAATTGTTGTTCCGGCGTTCCGAATTCTTTCATCGCGAAAGTTCTCCACCGCTTTGTCAAAGGTCGAACGTCTGAGTTTCATCGGACACCGGTCGAAGCGGGCGTCCTCTTTTAAGACGTCTCGAGCAATTTCCCACGCGAAAATTGCATCCTCCTCGTCCGCAACGCCACCTACGGATTGCGACAACGCGGAAACTGTTTCTCGGCACAACTCCGCGTATCGTTGCAGAGAATTTGATTTGAACTCCAACAAGAACGCATCGAAGGAGGCGACCATGTCTGCTTCCGAAAGAGGTCCGCCCGAGGAAGCGCGACCGAGCGGATCTTGGGAGAGTAATTCGCGAACGTCATCGATCGTTTCCACGTCATCGATCGATTTTATGGATTCCGCTAATAACGTTTCGAACTGTTTCATCGCGTCGCCTTTGTCTTGATTTCTTTTCAGCTTTTTCAATCGATATTCGTCGTCTCGTTTCTTTTCGAGTATTTCGCGTTCGCGTTTTTCTCGCGCGATTTTCTCGCGCTCCAGTTTCGACTCTTTCGTCGTCGTCTTCGTCGTACCTACTGCTTTTTCAGCTGCGTTGCTCGATAACTTCACCTTGTACTTATTAAACGCGCTCCGTCTCTCCGGCATCGTCGCGAAACATTCAAACGCATTTTTATCCAGCTTTCTGAGTTTCGGCATGTCCCTCTCCCATCGAGAGTGCTCGTTGATTTTCGCCTTTTCGCACAGCGCGAAAAACACATCCAACGCTTTACTCTTATTCGCCGCGTTAAAGTTTTCGTTCATCGTAATCTCATCACTGGCAGTTGTCAAAAGTTTTGGCGACGATGCATTATTCGTTTTTGGTTCTTCTTCTTCTTCTTTCTCTTCGATGATAACGGCGCTCGCTGCAGGCGTCGTGGTCGCTCGGCGCGGCGGATCGAAAGCCGGTTCCGCTTCTGCTTCTCCCGTCCCCGCCGCAAAGGCTGCTCTTTGATGAAATTGTTCTTTTCCTTCTTCGTTCTCGTACGCGTCCGGGTCAAACTCGATGTCATCATCTTCTTCTTCAGATTCTTCTTCTTCTTCCGTTGTTTCGACAGCCTTCTCCTTGGAAGCAGCCTTTTGCAAAGGTTTCTCCCACTGTCTTTCTTTCGTCTCTGATGAATCGTTTCTGAACCAATACGGTCGAGTCAACAGATGATGTTCCACTCGGTACCACTCTCCCTCCTCGACATCCTCTCTGAATATTTTGACGACTTCATCCTCGTCCTCGTCCTTCGTCTTAATCGTATTCTCGTCGTTCCGGGGGGGAATCCTCCACCGGGATCGTTTCAAGACGACGTCGAAATAAAACACCTTCCCCGTCTCCTCGTCGACGTACTTTCGGTACCGGCTGTGTTTGGACGAAAACATCCCCGACGTGTATCCCCACAGAGAGACCCCGTATTTCTCGATCGAGAAAACGGTCTCTGGGTCGTTTTAAAACCTCTTCTCTGCGCTTTGAAATGAAGTTTTCCGTACGCGTGGAAAAACCTTGAAAATGCATCACAAAACAGACGCATCAGAGAGACACATCAGAGAGACGCAGAGAGACGCGCTCCTTTTCCTGACAGAGAAGAAGAGACCAACGAGGCGTTGAGAGAGTCACGAACGACTGTAAACTCTCTCTCGTGAGCTCTCTCTCAAACGCTCTCGCTCTGTCGGTGCAACAAAAACGGAATTCATTCTTTCATTCGGGGAGTCCTTTTCATCATCATCAGAACGCGCGAAAGTGTACGAAGTGTACCTCTGTCGTCTGTCTGCGGGAAAGAAAAGACGCGCGAGACCACCAAAAACGCGAAAGAAAGCGCGCTCTGTGACAAAAGTCAATCATGTCCTCCGCTCTGGTGCGTGCACCGCGTTCTTCTTCACCCGCGAATTCGTTTTCTTTTCTGTTGTGTCTGCGTTCGAGGGAGGAGGAGGAGGTCTTTCGAGAGGACGAAATACGCGCTTTCGCGCTCAATCGTAATTTTCTTTGACGATCGGTTCATAACGGATGATGATACTTTTCGATTTCGACGTGTGTTATGTAGTACTCTCTCTTGTTTCGGCGACGATGATGCGAGCGCGACTGACTGACTTCTTCTCTTTCTTCTTTTCTTTGGTGGTCTTCTTCTTTGCGCGGCGGTCTTCTTTCGCTACGCTTTAATACTACCACTACGTATGAATAGGCGCAATCCGCGGGAAGGCTGAAAGTGTGTTCGTTATTCTGCGGGTGCGGGGCGTTTGATTTCGGTTTGGCGCAAGCTGGGCACGAGATTATCATGCAAACCGAGGCGGACGATTGCGCGCGAGAGGTGTTGACCAGTCGTTTCCAAGGGATTTTTCAGCCGACGCACGCGTCTTCGGTGGTGGAGTTGCCGGAAGAGACGGACGTGTTGACGTGTTCCTTGGGTGGGGTCTCCGGGAGTAGTTTGATAGGACACAGTGAAAATGAAGGGACAGTGTACGACCACCAAATCGGGGAGTTGGAGACTGGTTGGCGAGAGAGTTGGTCTTCGAATTCGGTGCAATCGAAGATGAAGCAGGTTTTACGGTTGGCGAAGAATCGGTTTACCGGGAGGTGCGTCCCGTGGGTCGTCGTCGATTGCGGGTCGGAGAGGATTTTAGATACCGCGGATGAAGGGCAACCACCGATTATTGCCGAGTTAGTGAGAGAGTTTGAGCAACTTGGATTTCGATGGGCGCACCGAGTGGTGCAACCAACCGCGTTTGGTATCCCGGACGATCGAGGACGGTTAGTGTTTTTAGCGAGTAGACACGGCGACCCGCGAGAGGTTTTGTTAGTCGACGAAGATACGACGACGAGTAGCAACATGAATTCAGCCTCGGATTTAGCTTCGCAACGAATGAATAACAAAAACGCGCCGACACTTTTTGCCAGGTGTGGATTTACCCTTTTGGAAGACGAAGACGAGGACGGAAGTCAGTTTCAAAGAGCGACGCCGAAATACAAAGCGTCGACGATTAACGTGTGCGCGGACGCGAGGCCGGATAGAGACTCCGTCGTGTGTTCGGTTGATGGTCAATTAGCGCCTCTAGACGTATCCGATGCGGAAAGTTTACAAGGTTTGTTACCTGGGTGGACCGTGGTGTCGCCACCGGGCGTATCGAGAACGTCAGAAGCGGTCGTCGGCGAGATTCTCAATCGATGGCGCGCGTTGAGCGCGACCGGAGGGTGCGTTCCGTTAGCCGAATGGATTGGACGACGATTGTCAGATCCGTACGGAAACGGGAAAGGGTTTGATTCCAAACGGAAATCCGCGCAAAAATTCCCGAAATGGTGCGATGGGAATATAGTCAACGCGAACGAGATCAACCCGAGAGATGTGAGATGGGCGACGACGACGGGCGCGAATTCGCTTTGCGCGCAAGAAGCGGCGGTAGCTGCCATGACGGCTTTAAATAACAGCAACGGCGAATTAGGAGGTTTCAAATGGCCTCAACACGCGTATAACATTGGTCACGGCCGCGTTTCGCATCCGATGAAACGCATTCCGAAACCAGAGTTTTTGAAACATCCGGAAGCGAGAGAGAAGACGGCGTTGAAAGCGTATTTACGAACAACTTTGGAAAATTGCGCGGGGATGAATAATAACCCGGGCGGTATCGAAGGGTACATTCCAAGAGAAGTGATTTTAGCGTGCGTTCGAGCGACGAGAGAGGCTGGCATGGCACCGCCGCCGCCGTTGGCCGCATTGGAGAGACAGTTTGGCGGCGCAGGGAAGGAAGTCGCGCCGCCGGCGTCGAGAATACTAGCCGGAGCAGATAGAAAGAATTTGACTGGATCGCACTCGGAACGAGACTTGTTGGCGGCTGAAACGCTCTTAGTGACAACCACAGCCACTGCTTCTGGTGTAGCCATTCGAAACGGCGGCGTGGGGTCGAGAAATGGTACCGACGTTCTCAACGTCGCCGGTGGAAAACGACAAAACGGCGCTGCGATGAATAACAACGATAACAACAACAACAATAAAGAATCATCAAAGCGACAAAAGTCCTCTCTCAAGCCGATGGGAGCAGCTCCAGTTGAGGAGGAAGTAGTCGAACCAGACGATGGGTCGTTTATCGTCGCGGGCATTCGCATGATGAAACCGCGAGAATCGCAAATCGTCTGGGCGAAATTGCCGGGACATCCGCATTGGCCGGGATTACGAGTGGACGAAGTGAAACACGGGGACGTCGTTCCAAAAGCGGCGAAGCAAATGCAAAAGGATGGGAACGATGTTTGCGTCGTATTTTTTGGCGAGAAATCGTTTGGTTGGTTACCAGAAACCTCCATCGTCGATTTTGAGGTTGGTTATAAACAACATTCGCACGCGCCGGTGAGAGGAAAAGCGCGATTTCTAAACGCTTTGAAGTACGCGAACGCGGAGAAAGAGTTACGAAAGAACGAAGCAAAGAACGGATTGGCGAATGGAAACGTAGGTGGAAGAGCGACGACGGTAGCAAATGCTGCCGCCGCCGCCGCTGGTCCCAACGGCGCGCTCGTTCCTCCGGCCAACCCGATGGGCGCCGTCGAACCGATCGATTACGAAGCCGTCGAGAGGAACAAAAAAGAGGTCGAGAAAGCCTTATCAGAAGGTCGATGCCCGTGTAAGATGTGCGAAAACGTCAAATCTATCCGCGATGCCAACCCGGAAACGTGCTTGCGCTTGCGATGCATCTCCGCGTCCACTTCGGGTAAAACCGGCGCCAAACTCGCCTCCCAAGGAGGAAAAGCGGTCGGTAAAATGATCTCCATCCTTTGGCCGTTAGATGACGCGCGGTACATCGCCGAAGTCATCTCCTACGACGCTCGCGAGTTGAAACATCTCGTTCGGTACGTCGAAGACGACGTTCGAGAATACGTCAGCTTATGGGAAGAAGACGTCCAATTCGTTCGCAGCGGAGTATTGGGCGAACAAACATCATCGCAGCAAGGTGGTACGACTGCCGTCGTCAAAGGCGAGGAAGAGTTGACCGGCGTCGATTTGTTGCTCAGTTTAGGCTCGTAATACATAGTACTTACCATATTCTCTAGTTTAGACTGTACTTGTATTCATCAGAAAGAGAAATCACACAACACAGAGAACTCCCCCATAAAAATTTCACACATAAAACATGGGGAACGGCCCGTCGAATCTCGCGCGCACGTTCTCCGAGGACATCGGAGAGGTAAGAGAGATCATTTTCATCGTTTGTCTCGTTTTGTCTTCTCGATACTATATAATACTTCTCTGTATTCTCTTGCGTGATGATGAACGAACTTTTGTATCTCAACTAACTACTTTCCGTTTTTATCTCATCTGTTCCCCGAAAACGATGAAAGTTCTTCGGCGTGCACACCAGCAACACCAACCGAGGAGGACGGGCGACGACGACGTCGAGAAACGACGACGAGGACGACAACGGCCCACTCTCAAACGAAGGCGCGCTTTCCGCCAAAATCATCGGCGCGTTACCTTTGGAAAAAGTGGAAACGAAAAGGTCCCTCGAAAACAAAACGGTGAAAGAACTCACCGCAGAGGTTAAAGAGAACCAAACGAAGAAATGCCCTCGCTCGAAAACAAAGTTTGAAGGCCCGTACCCTCTCGAAAAAGCAGAACTGGTAGATTTTGTGTTACACTTAAGAGGCGAACCCGTGTGTTCGGTGTGCTTCGACCAGTTCGAGGAAGGCGAATACGTACGAGTGTTGCCGTGCGCGCACAGGTACCACATCGAATGCGTCGATCGATGGTTAGCGAGTAAATCGATTCGGTGTCCCGTGTGTCAGCACCCAGCGGACGAACGGTGATTACGAACAGTAGAAATAGCTTCATTCCGAATAGTTTTTAATAGCAGCGGTAATAATAATAAGAGCAGCGTTTGTAAATTATGCGTTTTGCGTATCGCGAACTCTCACGAAATCAACCATATCGGAGTCACATTTGGTCGACATTTTAAATGCGCGCACAACATATTGACATGATATAAATAAAACGCGAAGAATGTCATCGTCAGAAATAAACGACGACGACGACGACAAGAAGAGGAAGGATTTGAAGACGACGACGGAAAAGAAAGCCTCTCACTTCTCTCGCTCGTTCTCCGATTCCGTCCGGCATTCCTCCGAGCAAAAGCGCAAACAAAACTCCAATTTGTTCTTGATAAACCTGCTCAGGTTTCGCGGATTCGGAGGCGAAGACACGGGATTAGGAGGATTAAACGAAGAAAAAAGCGTTCGAGACGTCCGAAAATTCGTCCACCGAGGGAACAAAGTCGGCACCGTCGTCGACCACGCGCGAGAACGCGTGGTGAATACAGTCGGGAGAGTGCTCGAAGTTGGAGTGAGAGAGAGTTTAATTGAAGGAGGAGAGAAAATACGCTTCGAGAGGAAAGAGTTGGCGAGAAGACGCAAATCATCATCGTCATCTTCTTCTTCATCTTCGTCGTCTTCTCCTTCTTTTAAAGAGGAAGAGAAAAACGTCGTCTTGCCGGCGTTTTCGTTCATCGCGCACGAAGCGAAAGAGTTTCGGCGGCTTCGCGCGGCGTTTGGGTTGAGCGAGGAGGAGTATTTGAAGTCGTTTAAAGGTTTGGACGGCGTCGACGACTTGGAGGACGAGAAGACGAGTTTGAGAGTGATTGGGAGAGCAGATGCGGGCGGGAGGTCTGGGGCGTGGTTTTTTTGCACGGAAGATGCGAGATTTCTGTTGAAGACGACGACAACAAAGGAGAAGAACGTTTTGTTGAAACGTTTGAGGAAGTATACGGAACACGTGGAGAAGCACGGGAGGAACACGTTTTTGCCGCAAATTTACGGGTGTTACTCGATTAAAATCGGGAAAGGGAGAGGCACGTACAAGACATTCTTGGTCATCGGGTACTGGTTCGCGACGCAAGTGAAGGTCGGAAGTCCTAGGTACGATTTGAAAGGAAGCCGGTGTAAACGGACGGCGAAAGAAGATCCGACGAAAGAAGTGGAGTTGTTGAAAGATAACAATTTCGTGGCGCACGAGGAGAGGGATTGCGTCAGGACGTTGCGGCGCAAAACGATCTTGGAAAGTTTAAAGAGAGACGCGGATTTTCTGTCGAGCTTAGGGTTGATTGATTATTCGCTGTTGCTAGGGCACCACAACATGAGATCGGATTCGGATCTTCCGTCGTTGACTAACGTTTCTAAAAAAAAGACGTTCGTGAAATCCGCGTCTATGTTCGGGAGGGTAGAGAAAGGGGAAAAAGACTCGGAGAAACACGTAACAACACGAATGAAGACAACAACGCCGCGAACGTTACCATCTCTCTCGAGTAGCGGCAACGAGCCGGCTTTAGTTGGAGACGAACAAAGAGTCAATCAGCTGCGATTCGCGAGAACGCCAACGGGGGTAGCTTTCTTCGGCATCGTCGACGTGCTCGCCGAATGGACGACGTTCAAATGGTTCGAGTGGTTTTTCAAGAGCGCATTGTTTTGCGGGAAGAGAGACGTGAGTTGTCAACCGCCGAAAAAGTACGCCGAGAGGTTTAAAAAGTTTATGGAAGAGCACGTCATCAAGGAAAGAGAATAAAAGTTTGTTTGTGTATGTGTACTGAAAGAATTTTATTATCATTACTAGAAGAGAGTATGTATGTTGTTGTAGCTAGTTATTAACATGTATCGGCTCTTGTCATTACGCTCCATTCAGTAAGCGTTCAATGGCCGCGCTAACGTTTCCGTTTGTGGCCACCAAAGCTCTCACGTTCTCCGCCGGATCGAAGAAACCCATATCGTTGAGTTGCGAAATCTGCGCCGCGTAGGCCGTTTCCGGATCCGCTGGCGGCGTCACCGATGGAGGCGCTCCCATTCCTCCGAACGGCGATCCCCCGAGTCCACCACCAGCAGCACTCCCCCCCATGACGCGCTGCAAATGTTGCATTGCCTGCAAAGTTTGTGGGTCGGCCAACGCTCGAAGAAACTCTGGATTACGCATTTGTTCCGCGATTTGCGGTTGTTGTCTCAACATCGCATCAAATTCCGGATTTGACCGGCGAAGATTTTCGAGAGCGTTTGGATCCGATGCGATTTGTGACATCGTTTGACTGAACATTTGCATGAGCGCTGGGTTGTTCTGAATCGCTTCCATCTGGCGTCGCATGGTTGCTTCGTCCGGCATGCCGCCGCCTATATTTAAACCGCCGAATCCTCCCGAACCGCCTAAACCCGCGAACGGATTTTGTTGTTGAGCTTGGGACGTTGAAGCACCTGCGGTCCCGGCATTTGCCGCAGCCCAAGGATTCGGTAACGGCGCGTCCGAGTTACCACTAGACGACGCAGCACCGAATAAACTTGCAAACGGGTTCGCATCCGCAGCCGCCCCGTTGTTGGCGGCCGCCTCGCTATTTTGACTATTTTGTATCGCGTTTTGCAACGGCACCTCCACGTTTTCGTACATTCTCCTCAACGCGTTAAACCCTTCCGGATGGCTCTCAATATTCGCAAGCGTCCGATCGGTTGCCGCCATTTGCTCTCGCATTAAATTCGGATCCCTGGACGCTCTCAGCGCCCTCGATATGTTTTCCGGATCCTGCATCGCCTGCCTCAACTCTGGATTCGCGTTCATCAACTGTTGAATCTGCGGGTTTTGCTCCATCACCTGCATCATCGGTCGTAAAACTTCCGGGTCTTGCATCGCTTGCTCCATGAACTGTCTCACGAACGGGTCGTTTTCAATCGCCCGAATCTCCTCCGGCGTCGGGTTCGGCATGCCGCCCGCTCCGAACCCGCCGCCTCCAAACATATCAAAACCACCAGAACCACTCGCTCCTCCTCCTCCTATACCACCACCACCTAAAACGCTGCTGTTAAACAACGTCGCAAAATCCGGCGCTTGCGCCGTTCTTTGACTCGCGTTCGCGTCGTCCATCCACGTTCGCGGCGGTGTCGGTTGCCCACCACCACCACCTTCATTGTGACTCGCCGGAGGACGACCACTACTTCCCCCGCTCGTAAGAGATGGTGATTTCTTCGGCGCCGATTGCACCAAATGCACCGCGTGCCCTTCCCCAATCGAACACTCTCGTATCGTTTTCTCGTCCTTCAAAACGTGTCCTTTGTAAATCAATCGAATCGATTCCTTTTCGGATCCGAGCGTCGTCGCCAAATCGGCTTTCAACTCGGCAATCAACTTTGTGAGTTTGATATTTTTCATCTCCAGTTTTGGATTTGTGGATGTTTTCACGATGAACGATATCGTCGTCTCTTTGTCTTCTTCTTCTTTTCCTCCTTCGCTCATTCTTTTTTGCGCGCGGTGTGTGATCTCTCGTTCTTCTTCTTCTCGCTTCTTCTTGCTTCTGTTATGTGCGTTTTTTCTTCGATCTTTTTTTTTGTGTC
>Ga0209095_1002272_pt1 | contig 9825 bp, 8 predicted proteins | sample COGITO_mtgs_1104_3_FD_184795 | JGI IMG/M metagenome (GOLD analysis project Ga0209095, IMG submission 184795) | Pelagic marine microbial communities from North Sea - COGITO_mtgs_110404 (SPAdes) (version 2) | ecosystem: Environmental > Aquatic > Marine > Epipelagic ... | reverse complement strand
GAGCTTTCATCTTTTTAATCACTTGTTGAAAGTGATCCATTTCTTCTTGGGCCAAATCCGCCATTGCTTCAACCAATTCAAGGTGTTCGGGGAATGTGACGATGAAAGAGATGGCAGAAGAGGCTGCTTTTTGCTCACAATAGGCATGATCTGTAAGGACTTCCTCCAAATTCTTTTCTGCAACATCGTCCCATCGAGGGTCGGTAGGCATCTTTAGCTTAAACATCTTTATTACTTTGCAGGCCCACAAAGAAAGCGAATCTCGTTTCGCGCCCTACATGAAGATTATTGCACATAGAGGTTGGTCCTCCCAAGCTCCCGAGAATACAGAAGCTGCGATCGAGAAGGCCATCGCCCTCGGTGTCGACATGGTAGAAATCGATGTTCGTCGAACAAGAGATTACCGCTTGGTGGTATACCACGATGCCAAGCTGGGTAGAACTGCTGAAGGCGATGCCCTTGTAAGAACACTGGATCAGGCCGATTTAATGAAGCTCGACAATGGTTCTTGGTACGGCGAAGATTTCAAGGATGAGAAGATCCTTTCCTTCGACGAATCTCTTGAGATTTGTAAGAACCGAATGCGTTTAATGATCGAAATAAAAATTGATCGCGGAGATGTATTTGCTCCTAGTGTGAAAACCTTAGTCGATTCCATTCAAGCACATGAAATGATGGATCAAGTGTGCATCCAGAGTTTCAATACAGATGTTTTAAAGTCATTGAATGAAGTTGAGCCGGGTTTAGAGTTGCACAAGTTGATCGTTTTTAAGCTTCCTCTTTCTCCGTTCTATTTCGATGAAAAAATCAGTACTGGTAAACTCTTTACGGAAAGCTTCTACAAAGCCATCAACATCTCGTATCGGTATGTTACCATTCCACTTGTTCAAGCCATCCGTCGGAGAGATAAAGAGATTTATTGTTGGACAGCGGATAAGCTGAAGCCAATGAATCGCTTGTCGAAAATTGACGTCGACGGCATTATTACCAACTACCCGAGTAAGCTCAAAACATTACTTAGTTTGAAGTAAGTCAAGAGCATTAGATTTGCAGCTGATTTTGCACACATGAAGAACTTAAGTTTATTGCTCAGCGTTTTATCCTTTGTTGGAGTTGTAGCCCTTTTTGCCTTGGAATTTTCCGAGGATGAAGATGAGGGAAATGCAATGGTAAGTGCGGCAGGGAGCAGCCGAAACATGAGCAATGCCTCACTCGATGATGCACGTATCATTTTTGTGAATACCGATTCACTTTGGCAGCAATTTGAACTTTACGGGCAATACCTCGACGATCTTATGAAAGAGCGGACAGCTCTGGAAAAGCAGTACGAAAAGAGAATGCGTCGTTTTGAGGCGGATGTAAAGAAGTTTCAAGAAAAAGCTCCTTATATGTCTCAACAACTTGGAGCCCAAGAGCAAAATAGAATTCTCGGGGAAGAGAAGAGTCTATTGCAAATGCAGGAAGATATGGGGCAGCAGCTGGCAGAATCGGAAATGGCAAAGAATACCGAAATACGTGAGAAGATTTTGGCGAAGATTAAGGAGTACAACGAGGATGGACGATACGATTTCGTACTTGGCTACAGTGCAATTTCTCCAGTTCTTTATGCCAACGACAGTCTCGACGTAACTTCAGAATTGCTCGAGATGCTCAACACCGATTTTTCAGATTCTAAAGTTTCTAAGTAGCGTGTTTACTGCTCAGCACAAAAGTCATAATGTCGTAGAGTTCGTCTTGTTTCTCTGGCATACGGAAGATTTACTGCGTTCACTTGAATTGAGTGAAGAACGTGTTAGGCAGGAATTGATTTCTACGCAAGCAGTTACTGAAGAGGATCGAGATCGCTTGTCGGAATGGTACCTTAAGCTGCTGAAGGAAATGAAGCGAGACGGCCTGCAGAAAAGCGGCCACCTTGAAGAGACAGAAGAGATTCTTAGTGAACTATTCTTCTTACACAACAGCTTACTCGACGCATTGAAGGATGCCGAATACAAAAAGCTTTGGCTTTCAGCAGAACCTCACATGAAAGAGCTTCAAATCAAGAGTAAAAGTTTGAGCATCAATCCAATTGAGCTCATTCTTACTGGTTTATATGGCGCATCTGTAATTCGTGCGCAAGGGAAAGAACTCTCCAAAGAAACAGAACAGGCCATTGCCACATTCAGCTTTCTTTTAAATCACCTTGGAAGGAGATATAAAGAGTACAAGTCGGGTAAAATGAATTAAATATCGGACGAACGGCATTCATTACGAATATTCATGTCTTACTTTTGCCGCAAATTAATTTAGACCTATGAAAGCAAAAAAATTATTTATGACCTTGGTTGCTGTAGTAATCATGGTACCTTCATTTCAATCGTGTAAAAAGGGTGAAAATGACCCAGGCATTAGCTTCTCTTCAAGACAAGCTCGTGCTGCTGGTGAGTGGACCGTTTCAAACATGAGTATGGAGAACACTTATACAGACGATGATGGCGACGTTTCTAAGATGGAGTCAACATATTCTGGTAGCACCGAAACTGTTATTTCAACGAATGTTGATGGAGATAAGGTGACCACTGTTTATACCTACAGCGAGCGAATGATTACTCTTGAAAAGGACGGAAATTATTCTGAGACTTGGACGCGTCGTAAGACAAGCGTTGCAGTTGATTACGCCGATGCGAGCATCACAGATCCTCCAGCTACAATTTTTGAAGATCAATTGGACGGTGGAATCGCTGAGACTATGACTAAAACTGGAACATGGTCTTTCTTGACTGCTGATGATGCAGCGGGTTATAAAAACAAAGAGCGTATTATCTTCAACGTAACTTCTCAAACCGAGTCTGGACCAGATCAGTATTTCGATCCTTCAACGTTTGAGTTTTTATGGGGTACTGAAACTACCACTGAATCAATGGGTAATGGAGAGATGTCGACCATCGTTCCTATCACTCAGTTGAAAGGTAAAGAGATGATTGTAGAAGGAGACTTTGCAGGAAGCTGGGATTACATGACGACAGATCCAAACGGATTTGAAGGGAATGACAGCTATACAAACTCATTCAGCATGACTTTGACTCAAGACTAAAAGTCTAAGAATTTTAGCACTGCCCGCTTCATTTTTTTGAAGCGGGCTTTTTTTTGCCTTCGAATTGCGAGCGAGTGCAAAACAATCGGCTTCATTCTCCCACCGGATGAATTGATGCGCTGCTTTTTGTAGGTCAGACTTTCTCTTTGGAGCACAAAAAAACCCCCGAATAAATTCGAGGGTTTTTACTGGGTGGAAGACCGGGTTCGAACCGGCGACCTCTTGAACCACAATCAAGCACTCTAACCAACTGAGCTACAACCACCATGTTTCTCAAAAGAAGCTCATACAAACTGATGTGCCATTCCGAGGGCGGCAAATATAACTGAAATACATTCAGATTCGGATCGACAAAAAGGCAATTAATCCTCTACTTTTGTGTTCCCTGAGCAATCGAATTACCTTGCCCAAAACAATCCTTTTCATCACCTCTTGGTTCCCTTCTAAAAAACATCCTAGTCTGGGGAATTTTGTCTTGCGTCATGCTCAAGCTGCGGCTAAATCAAATAAGGTTGTAGTGCTCTATGCGACAGCCCTCGATGATATTGATAGATCAAGCTTGGAAGAGACGACCTCTGATGGAGTTGAGGTTTGGACATACTTTTATCCAACCATCAATAGAGGCGGTAAATTGAAGTCATTGGTAAAAGCAGGACTTTATATGCGCGCTTGGAGGCAATTGATTAGTCAATACATCTATTCACGTGGGAAGCCCGACCTCGTTCATTTGAATGTGATGTTTCCGGCAGGCAGAATTGTCAGAGACTTAAAAACTCGGTACAAGATTCCATATGTGGTTTCTGAGCATTGGACTGGCTACCTTCCTGAAGATGGACGATTCAAAAAGCTTCCTTTGATGGCCCGAAGAATGATTCGGAATACGGCGCGTGAAGCCAATAGAATACTGCCCGTTTCAGAAGATCTTGAGGCCGCACTTATATCAGAAGGAATAGGAAGGCGCTACCAACGTCTGGCCAATGTTATTGACACCAATAAGTTTAGTCTTCCTCTCGAGCGTAAAGACGAACACCTTAAACTTCTGCACATTTCAAATTTGCATGGCGAGCAGAAGAACATTAGAGGTTTGTTTTCAGCTTTGTCTAAATTGAAAGAACAACGATCCTTTGAATTGACGGTAGTAGGGGAGGAAGGAGCTGAAAAGGCTAAGGAGTTGGCTGAGGAATTCGGACTGGCAGAGCAGTGTGTCTTTCTTCAAAAACTGACGCAAGATGAGGTTATTGCTGAGATGCAAAAGCACCAGGTTTTGCTATTGTTCAGTCGCTTTGAAAACATGCCCTGCGTCTTAATCGAGGCAGCTGCAACGGGAATGAAAATTGTCTCGACCGACGTAGGCGGAATCTCCGAGTTTTTCAATCGTGAGGAAAAGAACGCCATTCTCGTTCAATCGGAAGACGAGGAGGCGCTCGTTGAGTCCTTGCTTCAGCTCGATAAGTTTGAATGGAAGACCGAAATGGAACTTCACACATGGGCTGAGGAGAATTTTAGTCTTGAAAAAATCGGAGAACAACTGGATTCCATCTACGAGGAGGTTCTTCACGAAAAAGATAAAGCATGATGAATAAAAGGCCATCCTTCTTCATCATCGGAGCTCCAAAATGTGGCACAACTTCCCTAAATGAATACCTCGCTCAACACCCGCAAATTGGAATGGCTGAGAAAGAGATTCATTTTTTCGGAAAGGATCTGGGGATTGGGCGCGAAGCCGAAACGGAAGAGGAGTATTTGTCTTTTTTTTCTGGACTGAAAGGGGAAATCTTTGGAGAAGCTTCCGTATGGACGTTCTATTCGAAAATGGCGAGTGCAGAGCTGAAGGCCTTTAATCCCCAAGCCAAATTGATCCTATTGCTGCGCAATCCCTGGGATCTACTTCAATCATTGCACGCCCAACATTTGATGGATGCAGATGAGAATTTGAAAGACTTAAACGAAGCCCTGGAGCGGGACCTTCTTCGAGAGCCAGACAATCCCACTTCATGGTCGAAGAATTTTAAATCGCGCCCCCTGCTTTGGAAGAGCTTGTTGTTTTCAGAATGTCTGAAGCAGTGGAAATCCGACTGGGGTGATCAGTTGAAGGTGGTTCTATTTCAAGATTTAGCAGAGAATCCTTTACAGACCTTCAAAAGCGTTTGTGCGCACATAGGAGTTTCCTCTTCTTTCGAACCAAGTTTCGAGGTCCACAATAAGCGTCAGTCAATTCGGAGTGCAGGAATGCAAGCCCTCATCGACCGCCCAAATTCAAATCTTCAAAAGCTAGCTCGGAGTATTGTCCCCAATAAGACTGTGCGGCATCGAATCATGTCGGCTGCGAAAAGCTTCAACACAACAAAGGCAAACCAGGCTTCTAGCTTAAGTCTTGAAAATCAAATTGCCTTGTCGGACTTGCTCAGTGAAGACATCGAACGCACACGAATCTTGCTCGGTCGTGAACTAAACCATTGGCTCTGATGTGTGGAATTGCGGGCATTGTTTCAAAGAGTCGATCGGGAAGCCCGGCAGACCTTCATAAGATCTCAAAAGTTTTAGCTCATAGAGGTCCAGATGATGAAGGTTTTGTGGTCATCAATGGAAAACGAAAGCTCTATTTCGGCGATGATAGCCCAAGGTCAGAACTGAGTCTCCCACACATTCCAAGCAGGCATATAAGCGAGGCAAGTGAGTCCTTTCACATCGGACTCTTACACCGACGCTTGAGTATTTTAGATTTGAGTTCTGCCGGCCATCAGCCTCTCTCTGATGTGAGCTCAAACTATTGGATCAGCTTCAATGGTGAGGTGTACAATTACATTGAACTCAGGAATGAGTTGGAAGCGAAGGGACACGCATTCTTTTCAGATTCTGATACTGAAGTGGTGCTTCATGCATACATGGAATGGGGAGAGGCTTGTTTCAACCGATTCATTGGAATGTGGGCCGTGGCGATTTTGAATCTCCAAGAACAAACACTCGTTTTGTCGCGCGACCGAACAGGGGTGAAGCCCTTGTATTACTCAAGCAATGCCAGTGAATTCATTTTCTCCAGTGAGCTGAAAGCTATTCATGCCATCCGTCCAAGAGGAATGAACCCGACGGTAGCTCTGGAGTTTTTAATCAGCGGAAATGCTGAAGGCACCGAAGATTCTCTCTTCAGTGGAATCAAAGAGTTAAAACCTTCACATACACTTTCGCTGAATTTAGAGACGAGTGAATTTAGAATAGAAGCCTACTACAAGCCAAGCTACAATAGTGAAATTGGAGTCTTTGATGATTCAGTTTATCGAGTGAAGGTTGAAGAGCTAAAGTCCTTGCTACAAGATTCCGTGGCTCTTCACTTGCGATCCGATGCTCCACTAGGGACTTGCCTTAGCGGTGGAATCGACAGCAGTGCACTTAGTGGTTTGATTTCTGCGCAGCTAGGAAAGGGAAGTAAGTTCAAAACCTTCACAGCTCAGTCGATGGTGGCTGCATTTGATGAGAGTTCATGGGCAAAAGAGGTTGCGGATTTCAACGGCTTCGACTGGTTTACAGTGAAGCCCAATTCTGAAGAGCTCAGGCAGGACATTGATGATCTGACATATTTCCAAGAGCTGCCTATGATATCGCTGAGTACCTACGCTCAGTATAGGGTTATGAAATTGGCTGCTTCGCAGGGGATTAAAGTTCTCATGAACGGTCAAGGAGCTGATGAGTTGTTTGCAGGTTACCCTCATTATCAACTTTCAAATTGGAAGGAACAGAAATGGAGTGTTCGGAAGATTCAGGAGACTTTATCAGTAGAAGGTGGGCCGAGATCCTATCTCGTAAAAGAGTACTTGAAAGAGAAACTATATTCCAAGGCCAAAGGAATTCCAGGCTTGCTCTCAGAGCTTCAACCTCAGGTTCGATTGATCGACAAAGATCAACTTCGACACTTCATGGAGCGACATTATTCCGTTCCAAAGTTGATTCATGAAGGAGCGAACAAACAGCTGCATTTCGACTACTATAATGGGCCACTTAAGAACCTTTTACGTTATGAAGATCGAAATTCGATGGCATTTTCCGTTGAATCAAGGGTTCCTTTTTCCGACGATCATCGCATTTCTGAACTCGCATTCGGCCTCGAATCCGTATACAAAATGAATGGACCCTATTCGAAAATGTTGCTGCGAGATGCCGCTAAGGCTTGGATGCCAACGAAGGTTTATTCAAGAACGGATAAGATGGGCTTCGTTAGCCCAAACAACCTATGGATGAGGGAGTTATCGGGCTTTTTCTACGAGGCTTTTCAAAGGCTGAATCCTTTGTTTCGTAAGGGGGTTGATCGTAAAGAGTTCGAAAAAATGCTCATCCCAAGCGGTGGAGTTGAGAATTACCGAAGCTTCCGTTACATCAGTTTAGCGCTCTGGATGGAGCGCTTTAAAATGTAAAGAATCAAACACAAGTCATTTTCTTTTTGGGCTACATGCGCATTTGATTAATTTTGACTGGTTCAAAAAATCTTAAAAAAACAAAAAGGATATGAAAAGAAGATTACTACTCGCTTCTTTTGCGATTTTTGGTTTCTATTCGACACAAGCACAAGAGTCGAATTTTCCGAAGGTTGACAAAAGCATTGACTCCCCAGAAATCTTTGACGGATCTCGTCTGGATAAAGAAAGCACAGCAGTGCGCGGAGGATCTAAAAAGCCAGCTCAAGCGGCTGCTAGTTTAAATGGAACCGTCATTGGTACTTCCATTTATGATCTTCAAACAAATGCTTCCATCGACAACCGATTCATTCGTCATTCAGATGGTACCATGTCAGCAGCTTGGACGTTCTCTACAACTTCTGGTCCTGCTTATTCTGACCGTGGAACTGGTTATGTTTATTTCGACGGAACGAATTGGACGAATGCGCCAACGGCTCGTTTGGAGTCTGAACGTGTTGGATGGCCTTCAGTTTTGACCATTGCGAATGGTTCTGAAATCGTCATTACTCACAGTACGGCAACCGATCAATTGACCATGATGCGTCGCCCAGCTAAAGGAACTGGCGCTTGGACTCAGTCTCAAACAATTTCTACGCTTCACCTGGTATGGCCTCGTGCGACTGTTGGTGGAACAGATGGAAACAGCATTCACGTTGTTGCCGTTACTGCTCCTGTAGCATTAAACGGAACTGTATTCAACGGTTTGGACGGAGCTCTTGTTTACAACCGCTCAATTGATGGTGGTTTAACATGGAACAAGCAAAACTTTCAAATTCCAGGTCTAACCTCAGCGGAGTGGACAGGTTTTGGTGGAGACAACTATGCAATCACTGCAGATGGAAATCACATTGTTCTTGGTGTTTTCCCAGACCTCGGAGACGTTCTTCTTTTTGAGTCTATGGACAATGGAGACACTTGGACAAAGCACATCGTATTGGACTTCCCAATCGACAGATACATTGTTGACTCAGGAATTGACATCGACAACGACAACGTACCTGATACTGTAGAAACTTCAGACAACTCAGGAGCTGTCCTCATCGACAACAATGGTAAGCTACACACTTGGTTTGGTCGCATGCGTCGTTTGGATGCTGACCTTACTGACGGACGCACTTCTTACTTCCCAATCACCAACGGATTGATGTATTGGAATTCCGACATGCCGAGTGATGGTTATTACTTCTTGACTGGTGCGCTGGACTTGAACGGTAATGGTCAGTTGGAAGTTGTTGGAAACAGTACAAATGGTATTGGACAATACTTCCTTTCAATGGCTTCAATGCCTTCAGCTGGTGTTGATGCCAACAACGATGTATACCTGTCGTATTCAGCTCACATGGAGACTTTAAACGACGGAACTCAAAACTACCGTCACATTTATGGTATGAAAACCGATGACGGTGGATGTACTTGGTATCAGCCAACCGATCTCACCAACAACGGTGTTGGATTTGAGGAGTGTGTTTTCCCAGCGGTTGCCCGGGATGTTGACTCTAGATTACGTCTGATTTACCAAGAAGACGTTTCTCCAGGACTAGCAGTTCGTGGTGATGAAGATCCTGATGGAACAAACGAAATTGTTTATACCGACATCACAACTTCAAGCATGTCTTCTACAGCCTTTAGCTGTCCAATCTCAATCGATGGTATCGAGGACTTATGTCCAGGTGATACTCTTTCTGTTTCTGCAATTTGTGGAACAGCTTGGGACTGGAAAAACAGTGGAGGTGCAAGCATCGGAACTGGTCAGAGCGTTGATCTAGTGAACACTGGAAACTATACTGTTGATGTTACTACTGCTTGTGGAGTAGAAACTCTTGACTTTGAAGTTCTTCCTCCAGCTCCTGGAGCTGGTGCAGGTCCAAACTTTACTTTGGGTGCTGGCTATTCTGAAGTTTGTGTTGGAGATACAGTAACTATTACTGCCGCAGGTGCACTTACCGGTGGAAGTGGTGGATACAACTGGGGTACAGGTTTTACTACTAGCAATACTTTCGAAGGTGTTGGCCCAGGAACATACACTGTAACTGTAACAAACTGCGTTGGTGACAATACTGTTGATTCAATCAGCATCGGAACCATCACTGGTGTTACTGCCAGCATTACAGGTGACCCGTTCATCTGTCCTGGTGGAAACACGGTAGTTACAGCAAACGACATCAGCAATGCGGTTTACTCATGGGATGACGGATCTACAACATTAGGTGCAAGCAGGTCATTGAGCGTTTCTGCTACAGGAACTTACAACGTTACTGTAAGCGCTTGTGGATTCAGTGATATTACAAGCATCAACGTTCAAGT
>Ga0209095_1002210_pt1 | contig 9974 bp, 6 predicted proteins | sample COGITO_mtgs_1104_3_FD_184795 | JGI IMG/M metagenome (GOLD analysis project Ga0209095, IMG submission 184795) | Pelagic marine microbial communities from North Sea - COGITO_mtgs_110404 (SPAdes) (version 2) | ecosystem: Environmental > Aquatic > Marine > Epipelagic ... | reverse complement strand
ATTCGCGCTCGCACGAGCACACACGGAGAGTAAAATTCCGTCCACTGCGACATCGTGCGCTTCGATTTCCATCTTGACGCCTAAACCGGCAATTTTACCGTCGATGCCTCTGTACACCGCGCCAAAGGTGTTCGTTCCCACAAAGCCGTCTTCCGGGTACCGGTTCGCCCCGGGGACGATATCGAACCGTCTCTCGCCGGATTCGTAATCCGCTATCATTTCAACTTTGCTAAAATCAATCGTTTTCGCGTCTCGACTGCCCCCCCATTCGTGAGAAGTCAAAATCGTTCGATCTTCCTCCGCGTCTTCTGGTTTCAACAGTTTCGAAAAGAGCGTCAACCATCTCGGCTCGAACAAGTTCAATTTCGCTCGGGCTCCTGGAACGACCACGTGTCCGTAAGGAATAATCGGAATCTGAAACTCCCCGGGTAATCTATTCACCGTGCTATTCGTAATCGTCGTCGTCGTCGCGTCCTCCTCCCCAGTCGACTCCGAAGACGAAGACGAAGACGACGCCTTCGCGCTCGCCTTCAATCGATCCCCGGTTCTCGGATCGATAATCTCGCTCGGTAACTCAAAGAACTCCATCTTCTCTTCTCTCGAAGACGACGACGACGATGCAACGTTCGGGAGTAAAAAACCTTCCAAAAAGACCGCCTGTAACCGTTGTATCGACGTCGATTGTTTCACCGCGAACTGAAACTTCTCGAACCGTTTTTTGTTCATTTTTTTCGTCTCTTCTTTCCTTTCTTTTTTTTCTTGCTGCAACGCGTACTGCGCTTTCGCTCTTTCGTCCGCCTTACGTTCCTCGATAATTTTCGGGTCCTCGCCGAGTAAGTCGTCCAAGGATTGCAACGTCTGCGAGATTTCAGGAGGTGGAGAACTTCCTTTCGTTGTTTCCGTCTTCTTCTTCAAAGCGTCGTCGTCGTTCGTTTTCGTCGTCGTCGTTCCTTCGAAGAGACCAAAAATCGCCTGCGTCGTGGGCGTTCGATGTCCTCGTCTCGAGGATGCGTGCGCCTTCGTCTTACACCTCGACGGAGGAAGGGCAAACGAGGAAGAACGAGAGGAGCACGAGGAAAGCGATTTTGACGACGAGTGATGCATTTTGCTTGGGTGTTGATTCGCGCGCGCAAAGCGAGTTATGTGAGGAAAGATTAGCGCGAGGCACGACGAAAGATATTTCGTTAAAAACGTCGCCAAAGCGAATGGATGATGACGTCAATTGTCAATGATGAAACAAATGAGTGATGATTTGTGTTCTTTTGAATTTTTGCGTAAGCGGTAGAAGCTTCGAGAAGAATATATACGAGAGCACAACGCGGACACGCCTTTTACTACATATAAATGCGGCGTTTATTAGTAGTAGTGTTAGTAGTAGTATTCGTAGTATTACGTTTTAGTAGGATTCGTTGTCCAAAGAGCTGGACCAGCCGTCGTCGGCGTCGTCGCGCGAAGCGTCGTCGCCGTCGGGGTCTCCGTCCTCGATGTCCGAGGCTTTTTTGGACGAAGTCTCGAACTGGTCTAAATCGATGCCGGTGTTGTCTTCCGTTGAGGCGCTAGATGTTGGTGATGATGACGTTGTGCTATCGTCGGTGGTGGCACTCTTGATGGAGTTGCCGCCCATGAGTTTGTTGTACAAGTCTTCGCCGAAGGATTTGGAGTCTTGGCCGGAATCGGAGGCGGAGGCGAAGTCCTCGGCGAGATCTTGCGCTTCTTCCTCGGGCGTTTTCTCCTTCTGTTGTTCTTCTTCACCTCCTGTTTCTTTTTCTTCTTCGCTACTTTCTTCGGCAGCAGCACTGGTGATTACGGCGGATGGTTGTACCGTCGCGGCAATTTCGTCCTCGATGTTGCTTTCCATCTCGCTTTCCATCGCGCTCGTGTTGCGTTCCTCTTCTTCTCTCGCTTCCTGCTCGTCGTCGCTCTCCTTTTTTACATCAGAACCGGCTTCTTCTTCTTCTCCCTCACTCGCGATTGAGTCGTTCGAAGGCGTACTAATCTTAGCTTCTGGTTGTACCGTCGCCGCGATTTCATCCTCGATGCTGCTCTCCATAGCGCTCGTGTCCATCTTTTCCTCCGCCGTTTCAGGTTGTTCCTCGATTTCTTCCTTCAAATCTTCTTTTTTGATTGACTTTTCCTCCTCCAACTCGTAGTTTCCGTCCTCTTGGCGTTTCAATGCTTCCTCGATTTGTTTGCGTTCGGATTCTTTCCGCGCCTTCTTGAGGTTCTCCTTTTCCGAGGCGGCCTTTTGTTCCGCTTCGATTTCTTCCATTTTTTCCGCTCGAGACTTCCCCGAAATCGCCGCTTCGAGTTCTTCGTTGATGTCAAAACTGTTGCTGGACCCAGCTTCTTCTTCTCCTTCTTTTTCTTCTTTTTCGTCAACCTGTTCTTCTCCTCCAGATTCCGGAGCTTTTTCGTCTGTTTCTTCATTGGTGGTGGCGTCAACGGCCTTCTCCGCGGCTGTTTCTCCCCCGTCCTCCTCCTTCGATGACGCACTCTCTTCTCTCTCTTCGCGTTCTGAATCTTTCTTTGAGGCTTTGCACAATCCAGTCTTTGCCAACCACGGTGCACAGAGTTTCTCGCCAGTCCACACGCCGCCATCGACCCAATCTGAGCTCCCATCTCCGTCCGTGCGTCTGTCGCACATGGCGGATTGAATCTCCGCGTTATTTTGCTTCACGCGATACAATATCTCGTCCAAAAATAATTTCGGCGCTAACGAGCATCGACCCGTATCTTTATCGCACGCATCCCCGGCATCGTTTCGGTCGTTCCAGACGAGTTTCGCTCTCGCGTTCAACATTTTCGAGCGCATCGCTTGCAACGCGTTGGATGAAATTTTAGAAACCGCCTCCGCGACTTCCAACGGGTTCTCCACGAAGATTTTTTCCGGCACTTGCAACATGAAAGATTTATAATCCACCGCCCACTTAAATGGGAGAGACTCCGCGATCGAATCAACGACAACGACTGGGATGCATCCGGCTGCAATCGAGTCGATGACTCTCGTCGACGTCTCAAATCGCGCCTTATCGTACGATCTCGGAATCCAGCAAAACGACGAACGCAAGGAGCCTTCGGCGTAATCTTTGACGTCGTTATCGGAGTTCAACGATTTCGATTTACCCAAGTGGATGTTCTGACCTTCTGCGCTGATTAAGTTTTTCATCGGCGCTTGCATGGTGTCGTGAAGAAACTCCAAGTCGCCGGTGTAAAACATTTCCGGTCGTTCGCGCTCGTAGAAAAAGTTATTTTTCAACTTCAGCGATGCTCGAGCAATGTCCGAATTCGCGGTAAAAGGCACGAGCATGGCAATACCGTTCGTCTTGTACGCTTTTTCCCAAATATGCGCCGGCGAAACATCCGTTACAGCTATGAAGACGTTCGAATTCTTCTTGTTATCGCCCACCACGGCGTCGCTGCCGACCTGCGCGTATTCCGGCACTCCAATCTCGTCTTTTTCACGCAAAATAAAACGCTCAGACGGGAACAAAAAGTTCGAAAATGCAACCGCTCTGCTCGCTTGATCTTTTTCCTTGGACATTCTCGAGAACAAGTTTTGCGCCAACACTTTCGAGTTGTCTTTTTGCTCCGACCACCATTTCGCTCGCGATTCTTCGTCCTCGACGTCGTTTTCGTGTAAAAACTTCGCCATGTACGGATTCGCATCCGCGAATGAATCCGTAAACAACACCATATCGGCATCATTGATGTGATTCGCAATCCGCGGATCGTCCTGTAACGCCGGCTTTAACCAATCGATAAACGCATACCTGTACGGCGTCTTGTCTGGAGGAACAAAGAGCAGCTCTTTCGCGTTTGCCAACTTCTCCGCGGCGGCTTTTTCGGTGCTCTCTTCGTCTTCGTTTTCGTATTCTCGCACTTCTTTTCTTCCCACGGAGCTTTCTCCGTCTTCTTCGTTTTCACTCGTCGTCTTTGCGGTTGATTCATCGTCATCGGGTGCATCGTTATTATCTTCGTCAGTCGTCGTCGCTGTCGTCGTCGCAGCCTCTTCTCCTTCTACCTCTTCTTCTTCTTCTTCGCTCCCGGCGACGACCAACTGTTGCTGCTGCCTCTCCCCTCTCTCGTCTTCCGACGTGTCCGTCCCACCAACCTCGTTCTCAATTTCCGTCGGACTCGCGATTGCCACCATTTCGTCTTCTTCTTCTTCTTCTTCTTCTTCCTTTTCAGACGGCTCCGAGCTCTCCGCCGCGCTCGCCGAGCTCCTACTCAAAGAGTATTTCAAACTTCGCCTCTTGTACGACGCGTCCAATCTCGTCTCCACGAACGGCGACCACCCGAATAAATCCGTCGCGTAAAACGTCATCGCTTGTGTCTCTCGTTCCACGATATCTTCGCACGATGACGACGACGCCACGTCGCTTGGTTTCACCCCGAGCGTTTGCACGATGAGTCGATTTTCCAAATACGTCTTCAAAGGGTGATTACGACTCACGAATGCGAATGCGCAGAAACAGACGAAGCACGCGATCGATACCGCTTTCATCGTTGGAGCGGCGGTTCTTTTTTGTGTGAATGATGACGATACGGGTGTCATCATTCTTTTACTGCCGCTTTTGAGAAGCAGCGCGACGCGTTCGTCGTCGTTTGCAGTCATTAACGTCGCGGATTCGTGGTCCTCCATCCTCGTATCTCTTCGCCGCGGCTTTTGTGATTTGATGTGTGCTATATAATTCACAGAAACAACTCTCAGAGACCAAAACAATCGCACTCTTTTCACGAAACAGAAAAAGTCACTTTTCGCTCTCTGTCTGTCCTCTTCTTTCTCCGTCTGAGAGACTTTTGTTCTCTTTTTGCGCGCGTATAAAAAAGTAAAGAGCGCTTTCTTGCGCGCGCAAATAAGTGTTCGTCGTAAATTTGCGGAAATTGGTCTCGTCAAAAAGGCTAGGGTTGAACACCCTAAAGTTTAAAAGCGAGTAAAAAAAAACGAGAAAAAAGACAGACACCACGAAAAGATATCTCTACTCCCTGCGACTACCTCTCTCACGACTCCTGAAGAAACGAAGAAGAATGGGAAGGATCAAGGAATACTTTCTCGACAAAGGCCTGACCGCGAGAGATATCCCGCTGGCGTTCGCGTGCGTGCTTTCTTTGTTTTCTTCTTTGTTCTCTTTGTTGTCTTCTTCTTCTGAAATATATTCCATCATCATCGGATGATGATGATGATGATGTTGACGCGCTCTGATACCATTTCTCTCTTCTTTAACGTGCGCTGCTTCGACGCGGATAAAACAACGTAAAACAACAATTTACGTAAAAACAGGTTCCACGAAATCTTCTCCATCGCGTTCGCTGCGTCCACGTGGGTCGCCGCGTACGGCATTCAACCGTCAAAAACGCTCTGCCAACCGTTTGCAAACGTGCACGTGATTAAAAACAACGTCCAACCGGTGTTCCTGAAAATGCTGGAAACGTCTTCGAAACCGGCGCGCCGAGCGGTGGAAAGAATACCGATGTTAGCGAAAACCGATCCGACGCGTCTGACGGTTGCGTTAGCGGAGAGTTTGACGCTGAGAGCGTTTATTAAACCAATCACGTTTGGTGGGAAGTTATGGGTGACGTATGAGTTTATGAAGTTTGTCAAGAGGAAGAGCGACGAGGGAACGACGACGGAGAAGACGACGAAGAAGTTAAAGAAGAAGAACAAAGTCGCGAGCGCGAGTCTCTCGCTGCGATAATGTGAATCATCCTCACTAGAAGAACATACTTAGTTATACGTGTACCATGGTAGCTGCGCAATACATATTATTATTATAAATAACCATAATCATCGTCCTCTCTCTCTGAAATTCTCTCTACTGCGCCTCTTCTTCTTTTTCTTCTTCTTCCTTACCGCCGCTACTAGATGACCTACTACTACTTGAACTATTATTATTCTTCAGAGAGGAGCGGTAACTTAAATAATCCCCCATCGCCTCTTCCTCGTCCACGCTCATCAGCGGACACTCCCCGTCAATCTCGCACTCCTCGACGTCGTTCAACTCCTCCTTCAAAATTTGCCTCGCTAAGTTCTCCCAAACCTTATCGGCCACCATCGCGGATTCGGGTAAAAAATCCAACGCCATTCGAAACAAAACTCGCGTCTTACCCGGTCTAGACGGTAAACACACGTGCACTTGATGCACTCGTCTCGGAATAGAGTCCCCATACATCCTCTGAATATCAATTGAACTGACCAACGCGCTACTCGGAACAAATTTAATCTCGTTCGGTACCGGCCGCCACCCCCATCGCAAAGCCTTGGCGACTTGCGCGCTCACGTCCACCAAATCAAAAATCTTCTCCAAACTCCCCGTCTTTTCCTCGACCAATTTCGCTTTATTCACCGCCCGTTGCGTCAACGTAAACAATCGTTCGGTCAGCACGTCGCACTCGTTTTCAAACTCCAACTCAATCTCCGCGCACGTTAAAAACGGCGTCCCGTTCACGCTCCCTCCACCCGGCGCTCGTAAACTCTTCTCCCCGACGTACAAGTTCGTCGGATGCCTGGGATCCTTTTCATCCGGCACTTCCTCCCCCTCATCCCCGGCCCAAACAAACACCATCCCGTCGTGCTCGACCGTCTTCAACGCGTCCACGTACACGCCTTTCAACACCGTCTTACACGACGGCATCTTCACGCACTCCCCTCTCGTGGTAAACTCCCACCCGTGGTACGCGCACTGAATGTGCCCCTCTTCCACTTGCACCCCGAGCGAGAGCGGACACGCTCTGTGCGCGCATTCGTCTTTCACGCATCCAATTTGGCCTTCTTTCGTTCGAAATAAAACCCACGGCACGTTGAACAAATCAAAAGGGATCATCTGATTAAACTTGACGTTTTTGCTAAACGCGACTGGGAACCAGTTTTTCCGTTCCGACGCAGAGTGCGAAGGCGAGAGGTTGAAATCTTTGCTCCGTTCTCTCCGTCGCTCGTCTTTTCGCCGTTGTTCTCGCATCGTTTTTGTCGCTTCCGCTTTCGTTTCCGTCGTCTGAATCGTCGTCGTCGTCGTGTTCTTCTTCCCCCGCTGCTTCACGCGCACGAATCGATCGTTTTTTTTCCAAGATTGGTTCCGCTGCATCCTCTTCCCACGATTTGTTTTTGTCCTGCCGTGCTCAGAGACGAACACCGAGGAGGAAGAGGACGCCAGAGCAGAGGAGGACATGAGACAAAATGCGCCTGCACTATCTATCGGTTTTCTGGTCTTGTCGACGCGCACGAATGAAAAGAAAGAGTAATAGTAGAAAAGAGTAATACGTCTCTGTTCGTGTGAGAAAGTGCAGCTCTTTTTTCCTTCGCTTTTGCCCCAAAAGAAGAGAGATTTTATCCACTTTTTTTCACTCCAAATCCCCTCACTAAATACGAGAGAGAACAGAACGCTCTACTACGAGAGGAGCGGAATGATGACGACGACGATGACAACACCGAAAATGATGACGACGACGAGGCAAAACGCGATGTGTGATAACGCGAGCTCCAAATCGCGAACAACGAGAGCGTCGTCGTCGTCGTCGTCGCGAACGAGAGCACTTTTTTTACGACGGGCAAAGTCGACCTGTTCATCCGCAAAGTCGTTACAATCATCATCATCGTCCGAGAAGCGTTTTTCCCTTTCCGAAAACAAAAGGAACGACGACGCGCGTGATTTCGACGAAGAGACGAGGAGATGCGCACGGATGGCGACGATTTCAGCGTCGCTCTCTGTGCTTCTCGCCGTTTCCGGGCCGTTCGCTTTCGTCGAACCATCGTCATTATCTTCATCGTCACGTTTGGGTGTAGCCCACGCAGGGTTGAACAAAAAAGGCAACAACAACGCGTACGAGGAGATGATGAAACAGATGGAAGCTGAAAACGCAAAGGCAGGGGGAGGGAGCATGTCCGCGGAATCGCTCTTCAAAGAATCCGGAGGCGCGTGCGGACCAGGGTACGAGATGCGGGTGAAACTAGTCACGGGGGCGGAGTGCGAGTGCGTTGAACCGGAACTCTGCACGCGAGAGGGCGAGATGACCGCCGAGGAACGCTCGTACGGCAAGAAACCAAAACCGAGCGAAAACAGCAACGGGGAAGGAGGAGGAGAATCGAAGAAGGAGATGATGAGTTCCGACGGCGGGATTCAGTTTACGTTTAATAACTGATTTTTGAAGTACACTTTTAGTAGATTTTAAAGAGCGCGGAAATGTGTATTTTATTTTATTTCAACGCGCGCTTGACAGCATCTGCGGCTATTTTCGAGAGCGATTCGATCGAAATCGTCGCCGCGCCTTCGAATGGTCCTTCCGATGAAGAAGGAGTCGTTTTCGTCTTTCCTTTCGTCGTTTTGGCGCGCTTGACACCACCACCACCACCACCGCCGCCGAGAGTTTCGCCGTTTCGAGTAATCTCTGAACACGAATCGACGCGCCATCGCTCGAGCGTCGATCGTCTCTTTGCGCATTTGACGCTCATCGTCGCACCGTCTTCCCAAACGCACACGAAAGTGCCGTCCTTTTCCAGAAGGTGTTCATCGTCGTCGGCTTTAATAACCGCAGCGACGTTCGCGCCCGCAACGCGTCGAGTCGTTTTCAAAATTTCCTTCAGATTCTCGATGGAATAAGGCGCGAACAACGCGCTCAGGGACGGTTCGAGATATTTTCGAACGATAAACATCTTTGCAATCTTGCGCATCTCCGGAATTAGCTCAAGAAAGACCAAACCGACATTTTGCGGGTCGTTGGATTCGCTCGCGGATTCCAAGCGCTTTGCGAGTTCGTGCTTAAACGAACCGTAACAGATGATATCGTCGACGTCGTCTCGGTCGATGATGGAATCTGGATAGGCTTGAAACTCGCACTGGACGATACCCTTGTACTTGTTTACCGAAACCACCGCAGAAACAGACGCTAGTTCTTTGCTGTTCTTGTCCACCTCGTCTCGATCAAAGACGATGGAAAATGTCAAAGTCGCATCATCGACTTCAGAAAACGTAACGCCGCCCAAAGAATTGAAAAAATCTTTTTCTCTCTCTTCTTCTTCTTCTTCTTCTTCTTCTTCAATCGCCGTCGCTTTGCGTTTCTTCGACGCCGCCGGTGTCGCTTTTTTCTTCTTTTGAGGACTCTTCTTTGGCGTTGACGTCTCTTTCTGTTTGGAGTTGACTAAAAAGTCTCTGATGGATGTTAACGTCGAAACTGTCGCGGTTTTGCTCGCGAGATCGAGAGCATTGAGGAGTGAAATCGTACCGTTGTCAAAATCAATCGGTTCTCTCGTATCTTCGAATGTCTTGAGTGCCGCGGATGGTAGCGTCGCCTTCTCCGCCGATTCGTCCTTCTTATTTTCCTTTTCTTTTTCTTTTTGAACGCTGACGACGGAAGCTGTGATTTTGCGCTTATCGACTTCAAACTTCACGTCCAACCGTTTCCTCGCGTTCCAAAGCGTTATCGCGCAACCTGTCACGTCGCCTTTATGTTTCACGATTTCTGCGACCACTTTGCCCCTTTTTGTCCACTCGATTGCGCTACTGCTGCCGCTTTCGTCGCTTTTATCGCTCTTCGCCTCTGCTAAATCTCTCAACATACCCGCTTGCGCGAGCGTTTTTGCGCAAACCAGCCGCGTCACCGCGTCCATCATAGCTTCGTGCGCGCCAAGTATCCCTCTCGCTGGATGTTGTTCCGTCCCGTCGCCTTTTGCGCGCATGGTGGCGTTGAACGTCAAACTTTGAATTTCCTCCTTCGTCGCTTGATAGCTAATGCGTTTCCTCTTTCCATCGTCGTCACTCACCATCATCGATTCCTCACCGCACAAAATTTCCACTCCAGTACACGTCCACAGAACTTCTTTCTCCGTCGGCGCGTCGTCTAAAACTAGCGTCATCTCGTACATGTTCTCTACCCCGCACCGCACCTCTCCCGAGACGACGTCGAAAATGGTAAACTTCATCTTGCCGTCCTCGTCTCCTTCCATGGAAGGAAACCTCTTCAGCGCGTGTTTCTCCACAATCAAC
>Ga0209095_1002200_pt1 | contig 9988 bp, 7 predicted proteins | sample COGITO_mtgs_1104_3_FD_184795 | JGI IMG/M metagenome (GOLD analysis project Ga0209095, IMG submission 184795) | Pelagic marine microbial communities from North Sea - COGITO_mtgs_110404 (SPAdes) (version 2) | ecosystem: Environmental > Aquatic > Marine > Epipelagic ... | reverse complement strand
CGCAGGACAAGTGCAGCAAGCAATTAGCACAAAAATGTACGACAACGGGAGCATTTTCGTGTATCAAAAAAAGTTTCACTTCTCTTTGGCCTAGGAAAGAGCTGATGAAAAGGTTTTATCACCAATAGTCGAGAATTGAGGTGTAAATGACAGTTCCGCAGTTCCGCGAAGAAAAAAGATAGAAACCAATTTCAAATTGAAATGGGGAGAAAGAGCTCTTCAAAGGGAGCGCACCCGGGCCCTTCTTCTTCAATCTCGAATCCTGCGAGTTCTACAGAAGTAATTTGGACGAGTGCTGATGCTGTTGCTGAATCTGCTATTTTGGAAGAAATTGCAACCCCTTCTCTGGGAAAGAAAAAGCCCAAGCAAAAGCGACGGAAGCGGAAGCGGACGAAGAGTTGCCCTGAAGAGGGCGAAGCTGGTGGAGGCAATAGTGCCTTCGACGGTTGGTTCGAAAGTGATGCTGGCGGTGTCTACATTGATGGCGCTGATGAGCCATTGCCTTTAGTTTGGTTCAATAGTGACGATTATGAAACCTCTCCTCCCCTGTCGACAAGCCTTGAGGCACTGACCAGCACCCTCCAGTCGGTAAAATCGGCCCTCACCCCGCTCTCGACATCATACAGTGTTTGGCACGCCGCTCGCCTCTCGATAAATCCCTTTGAGATGCTCAACCATCCCCGACATGGGTGCAATCCGTTCGTGAACCGTGCCGGTCTCAAAATTGCTAATGTGGATGCAGTGATCGGCGGCGATCTAACGCCGCCGGAGGGGTGGGATGGTTCGAGAGATGGTTCGAGAGATGGTTCGAGAGATGGTTCGAGAGATGGTTCGAGAGATGGTTCGAAAGAGTTCAAGTTCGTTGACTTGTGCGGCGCCCCAGGCGGCTTCTCAGAATATGTCTTCTCCCGCTGCTCCAGTAAATCAATCTCTGCAAGGGGTTGGGGGATGTCTCTTATCGGCAGCAACGACGAGGGAGAGGGTACAGGTTGGAAGTTGGACCACATGCTGACGACTAATAATGACGTTCGCTTTACCGTCTGCTGTGGCCAAGATGGAAGTGGAGACATTTATAGCACTCAAAACGTGGAAAGCCTGGTGAAGTCTGTCGGCTCCAGAGTCGAGTTGGTTCTGGCGGACGGTGGTTTCGACAAACAGCGCGACCACGCAGAGCAGGAAAAAATTGCAACCAAGATTGTCGGAGCGCAGATGTCTGCTTGCACCCTTCTATTAGCCGAAGGTGGTAGTTTTGTCTTGAAATATTTCGGGTCTTCCCGAGAAATCACCAGGGAAATGTTTTACAGAATGAGCAAATGTTTTCTTGATTTCGATGTTGTGAAGCCAGTCAGCAGCCGGCCGGCCAGCGCGGAGCGTTACGCGGTTTTCCGAGGCTTCCGAGGGTGCACAGATGCAACGTTGACGGAGTTTCTCCGCGATGTGAAGGAGGAGGATACCGTTTGCGCTGAGGACAGTTCACAGGAAGACGAAAGAGCAACCCGAGAGAAGAAAATGTTCAACGACTATATGGATTTTATCGATACGACGATGCTCCGACTAAATATAGAAAGTTGCAAGTTGATTCTCCAAACTCTGGAGAAAAAAAATGAAGTAGATGACGAGGCCGGAGAGTTCTGCTTGGGGCCCAACGTATTTGTGGATGTAAAGGAGTATAAATACGCACTAGGAGTTTAAGGTTGAAGGGAAGGAAGGGCCAGCAAAAATATCTTCTTTCTTAAAATCATGCATGCGCTCCTACTTTTGTTTTTCAACTGGTTTCAACGCGAATTTGTTTAAACGCCACGCGCTTGTTTTAACGCCACGCGCTTGTTTTCACGCCACGCGCTTGTTTTAACGCCACGCGCTTGTTTTAACGACACGCGCTTGTTTTAACGCCACGCGCTTGTTTTAACGACACGCGCTTGTTTTAACGCCACGCGCTTGTTTTAACGCCACGCGCTTACATAGTCATAACACCACGCCCTAGCACTGCCAGATCCTCCATGATATCCTCCAAGATGACCTCACTGCTATCGTTGTTACCTAAACCTACATCTCCTTCGTCATACTTCTTGTCGCTACCGTAAAAGACGACGAATTGACCAGGTGCCAGGCCTTTATCCTTCTTTTCCAGCACTAGTCTACCGCATTTTCTTTCTCCCTCTCCACCTGCCAAGATCAATTTCCCCCTAGCCATCTCTGGTCCATGCCTCAATTTCACAAACACGTTCTCTGGGTCTAGGTTACCTCCTTCAACAAGTTCGATTTCGTCGATGTTAACTTCTGTCCTTTCTGCCTCAGCTTCGTCGTAGTCATTCGTTATGAGCAAAACATTCGATTCCACATCTTTTGACACGACATACCAGGGACCGAAAGCACAAAATTCATTCGTCAGCAATTCCCCGACCCCTTTCCGCTGGCCTATGGTGTGGAACCACAGCCCCTTGTGTTGCCCTAAAATTTTGCTGCGGTCCCTCGCATCGACTATTAACCCGGGATTTTCCCCCAGATACCCGGATATGAATTGATCGAACCGAATTTTACCCAAAAAACACAATCCTTGGCTTTCTTGCCGTTTTGCATTCACTAGACCAAACTCTTTTGCCATATCCCTCACTTCTTTTTTCGTGAACCTGCCGAGAGGAAAGTGCACCCGAGAGAGCTGTGACGGCGTCAAAGTCGACAAGAAGTACGATTGGTCCTTGACAGAATCTACGGAACGGTACAATCGCCCGTCTTGCTCGTGTGCGTAGTGGCCACTGGCAATGAGATCAAAATCTCCAATCTTATCCACCTTGTCGACAAATGCCCCGAATTTTATCCGCCGGTTACACATCACGTCGGGGTTTGGGGTGCGACCTTTTCTACTCTCCTCGATGCAAAAGTCGACTACTCTCAGCCGGTACTCATCCTCAAGTGGAATCGACTGAAGTGGGATTGACAAATCATTGCAAACTTGACTGCAAACTTCCCAGTCATCCTCCCAAGGACACTGGCCCTCGTATGATAGCTGAGAATCAGCTTCTTCCAGATGTATTCGCAGGTAGAACGCGTGTATCGATGCCGTCGGGTGCTGCTTTTTCAACAAGGCCAGGGCAACTGAAGAGTCAACACCACCAGAGAGGAGCATCGCGAATCGTTTCGGGGATGGAGGTTGTTTAAAAGCGACTGGAAGATTCAGCGCCTGTGCCAAAGGCAAAATTATGAACGACGCAATGATGAAAATGATCATAGGAGCTCAATCAGATGTGTGATGCGTTGTTGTTCTTGCCGAGAAGTTTTCTTTCATGTCATTTTGAATGTAATAATATTAATCCGCGTATGCAGTGGGCTGTACGTGCATGTAGTGGGGCTGCTTTTTCAAGCGCAACCGATTGTATTTCGACAAACTGCAAATGATGTTTCCCCCTTGCCGTTGGCAAAGCAACTTGACCTGCCCTATACTGTTTAAGGGCTGTTTTCTCGGTTAAACTGCGTCTCGTACCTATAACAAATCTGAAGAGAATACCAAAATATCACAATAATCTACGAAGGGCGTTCACCACACCCACCTTTCCACGCTCGCAGAAGGGTTGACTGCCTTCGTCTTATTTTCCCTCCTGCTTATTTTACAACTTGTAATGCCCCCAAGCATGGCTTTACGGTGTCTCCGCCGAGCTGTGCCCCCAATGCACCGCCGATTCTACAACTCGTCTTCATCAAAGTCGATTCCCACAAACTATAACCTTATTGTGGGTGTCTCAGGCTTGATGGGCTTGGGCTTTCTTGGTGCAAAGCTCTATGAGGATTACTACCCAATGAGCGGGAACAGCAAAGGTGTTCCTAGCGCTACAGCGTTATCAGCCGCACCGGGGGGGCTTCCATTGGTACAGAGACCTTTTTTTTATCCGGGAGAAACTTTAACCCGCTTTACTTTTGCCCCTCCTGATAGTAATGGGTCGTCAGGAAGCCTTCCTAAAATTGCAGAGAAAAAATGCGAAGAAGGGGAGAAGGTTATGTCTTCTTCTCGGTATACACTCCTATATTTCACTGCCTCATGGTGCCCCCCGTGCCAGAGCTTCACCCCTGTTTTGAGAGCGTTCATGGCTGGCATGAATGGGGACGATGTTAAAAACAGCAAGATAGTGCCTGAAGACGGTATAAATCGCGAGAAAGTTGTGGACGTCATCGTCGTAAGCTGTGATGCATCTGAGAGGGATCTGGAGGTGAGTAAGGATGGCGGCTTGTTCTTTCCCCAGGTGTTTGATCATGGGACAACAAAAAGACTCCTTCCTCTTCACTACCTCCTGCAGCCTGTGCTGTGCCTTCACTTCATTTGCACGCACTTTGCTAACTTTCTTCTGAAACTTCTCTTCTTAGGATTATATACGCCAGCACAAAATGGAATTTACATTTGTCGATTGGGATTCCCGGCGCCGCTGGAAGTCTTCTTTTGGATGTTGGGCTGGTGGCGACTCAAGCGACGCTGAGCTTATGAAATCTACGCGTCACCACCCCGGCATTCCAACGTGCTTACTGATATCGAATGCAAATGGCCCTCTCCCGCCGCAAGGGATCGGGGGAATTGATGTAAAGCGCGATATTAATGAATGTGTTCGTAATGGGGACGTGGAAACTCTAGTTAACAAATGGGATAGCTTTAGAGGTTGACAAAAATTGTGGAAGTCAACGCGGGGAATACAAACTGTGGGTGTCTACATCAAATGGTTGTAGTGACACAAACTATACAGGTTGAAGGCTAGGCAAGCAATTAAATAAGTAGGTCAGAAGAGTTGCTTATGGAGAGTTTGTCCTGTCCTACAAACACATTTAACTATTTTTTCAACGGCTTAAGTCCTAGTTTGGCCCGTTGCTCATTCCAATATTCATCGGACCCCTCTTTGGGTCCAGTGATTTCAGCGTCGTCACGTCCAACTTTTTCTTCATCTGCGACAACACCTTCTTTGAACAAATTGCTCTTTTTCTTCTTCTTCTCCTTCTTCTCCTTCTTCCTTTTCTTTTTCTTGTTCCCGTCGTCCTCGCCATTGTCGCTGTCCCCACCTTCGTCGTCCACTTTTCTCTTCTTACTAAGAGATAAAGAATTAATTACCCCATCTCCCCCCGCTTCCATCTCGACCTTGTCATTGCCACTGCTGTCACCTACTATTTCAACAGCATCTTCGCCACGAAGCTCTTTTAACCTCTGCTGAATCTTTTCAATTGTGTCAAACTCTTCCAGCACCGATTCACGTGGCCCGCTTAAATAGCCAACTTCGACGAGATTCTCCCGTTTCGGCAATCTGTGCAGAAGTGTGAGAGAGTGTAGAAGAATGAGCAACAACAAAAAGAGCGCTGCAAGAGAGCTTCTCTGTCTCACCTTGGTAATGCTATATCAAAAAAATAATCTCTGGTGAGTAATTTCTCCACCACTGAGTCAACTGTCTCGCCCTCTTCCCAACCTCCATCGCTTCTTCTCAGATTCACTTTTCTGTAGTCATTCAGAAGAGGCTCTAAAAATGTATAAATGTCCCCTGGTCGCCCAGTCAACCGCAAGTAAAATGCACCGAGCAACCGCACGTACTTGAGCTCCTCCGCCTTGATAAGCGCAAACACAATGTCGTCTTCCGGCGCGATCTGGAGCATTTTTAGTATCAGACAGAGGAAATCTGTCGGCTTCATTGCACCACCCCAGCTACCCCCCACATATTTCAGCTTGGCTGCCTTATTGATCAAATTTGCGGCGTCCAACGCGAAACACTGTTCCTTCCAGTACATCGATGCATATATTTTGTTGCGGGTGATCAGTTCCACGAGGTTCTGCGGGTTGGTGCCATGGACACTCCTTGCAAAGGGATCAGTCGTGTTCACACCAGTTTTACCCATAATGACTAAAGTCTAAAGTCTTGATACGTCCTTGGTGAGGTCAGATATTTTTTTAATATCGTTAAAACCCTAAATGCGGCCCCAGATTCACCAAAAATAAAAAATAAAACTTGAAATCGGAAACCTAATAATTTTGTGATGATCTTCGCATCGACCGTATTTTTATTGCACTCCAGTGTCCCCCTCTAAATTCTTAGCTTGAGAAAAAACATTTTAAGCGGAGGAAAGGGGCTATTCTCTTACACTTCATCATCAGAGAAGACAAAAAATGCAGGCTGATTATGAAACCAAGTCTCATGCGATCCTATCCACATTATCAAGCCCTTCTGGCGCGATTGACCTATGGCAGCTTCGTGAATTTGGCTTGACATCAGGTGGCTTCTTGAGCGAGCGCATTCGTCGAACAGCATGGCCCAAGCTGCTAGGATTGAACAAATTTTCGGCTGACGGGGGGGGCGTTCCTAGTCGACGATCGTTGACAGAAAAGCAGAGGGATCAAATAGATCGCGATGTGGAGCGCTCGTTATGGCATTTTGAGAGCGATTTTTTAGTCTCGAGCAACAGCAGTAACAAAACAAAGAAGCGAAAACGCGCAAAGAAGGTCAAGAATAAGCAGAAAATCTTGCATGACGTGATTTGCGATGTCCTTCAGATGGATTCTTCCCTTCACTACTACCAGGGATACCACGACGTCGCTAGTATATTCATAACTACGATGAGTGACCAGGCTTTGGCGACAAATGTGCTTGGAGAATTGTCGCAGCAAAACTTCAGGGACGCGATGGGGAGCGATTTCTCGACGCTAACGGCGGCCTTACAGCTCAGTATTTTTCCCCTTGTCGAAAAGTTCGATACTGAGCTGCATGATTTCATTAAAAAATCTGGAGTTGAGCCGTATTTTGCTCTGAGCTGGGTGAGTTGAGTTGTTCATTGATAATTCGTCGAGGTGACTTTTTGCTTTACTTTACCCCTCACTCACACTCTCACACACGCACATGCAAACAAACTCGCACACGTCCCACACGTCGCACACGTCCCACACGTCGCACACGTCCCACACGTCGCACACGTACACGTGCACGGATACTCACAATGCGCAGGTGATAACTTGGTTCAGCCACGATATCCGCGATGTGCAGACGGCTTCACGGGTCTTTGACGCGTGTTTGTGCGGGCACAAGCTATTTCCTATATACATGAGTGTGGCTCTGATCTGCCACCCAAATAGCAGGGAGCGGATTCTCTCCCTTGAGGAGTGCGAGTTTTCCTCAGTCCACAGCGCACTCAGCAACCTAGTTAAGCATGTGAAGAAGGTAGGCGGCGGTGACGATGACGGGGACGTAGATTGGCAAGAGGTGATTGACAAGAGCATCGATCTTATGAGGGTTGTTCCCCCGGGAAAGATCTTAGAACTGGCGAGTGAATACGACAGGGGTGCTTTGTTGGACGTCGTTAAGGACAGGGGAGAGGATGTATGCATGTTCCAGTCTCCCCCCCACTGGGCAGTCGCGGCGGAAGTTGGTTGTGATTGGTATTTGCTCAGGGAAAAGAGGGGAGAGGAGGGACGAAGCGTTGACAGTAGGAGTATTAGGCGAAGAAAGAGTAGTGCTATCGAGGTTGGCAATAATAAAAGGTATGCTGACGGTGACGATGAAGTTGGGAGCAGGAACGATAGAAACAGAGAGAAAGTATCGAAGAAGATAAATCTAGAGAAGAAGATAAATCTGGAGTACGAGGAGATCGAGGAGAGACGACATGAAATTGCAAAGATCAGTAGCGGCGGAGGGGCGGGGGCAGCAGAGGACGACAGCCAGAAGCATAACTTTTTTGGGCTTGGAATGGTTGTCGTTTTTGCCGTCGCGGCTGTAGGAGTCGGATTTGTAATGAACGAGACTACGTAAAACGAAGATTGCTTGGCAAAAAATACCACGCACCATTCTTTTCTACATTTTTCAATCTATCAATTTCTTCTCGAGGTATGCTATGTATTCTATCGCCCTGCTTTTGTTACTATGGTACTTCCGCAGCGCCTGAAAGCTAGTCTTCATCCCATTTCTCTGTGCGACCTCGGCGGCTGTATGTCCGTCGAGGTCCTTTATATTCTTGTCGATACCGGCCTTGAGAAGTATCTTCACGGCCTTAGTTCCCCCGCTTGCGGCAGCATAGTGTAAGGGGGTCCACCCTATGTCGCTCCTCGCCACAGGATTGGCGTCTTGGGTGAGGAGGTACATAATGGCTTCATTCATACCATGCTTAGCAGCGAAGTGGAGCGGTGTCATCAAGTTCTCCGTGGTGCTGTTGACATTGGCACCCCTGCCCAGGAGCCACTTGCAACGGGTGAGGGATCCACCTGCCGCGGCAATATGGAGAGCAGTGACATCTTCGTCGACGTGCCCGATACACTTCGCGTTGATGTCGCTGCCCTTGGCAAGGAGGAGCTCCATGACCCTGCTGTACTTGGCCTCCCTCGCCTTGCGTATGTCACCGACGTCCCCGGGAGTGTGCAGGCGAACAAGGAACTTGATTTTCTGCTGCTTCCTCTGGCTCCTGTCCCAATCTCGAAGCTCGTCGTCCGTCATGCTCTTAGTGCTAGCCTCAATGCAGCTCATAAGGGCCGTTTGACCCATATAGTTCCTCGAATCCGGTTTCACCCTGCCCTTTATCTGAGTTAGACCCCGAAGTACCATTGGTCTCTCCCCATCGGCAGCGGCAGTAATCACCTCCTCAGCGGTGAGGCTTCGCTTAAGAAGGAAGTCCCTTATACCCATGGATTGGGCCGCCTCCTCCCCTGCCATGATGCGCACAAACATGTAGCTGAGGTAGGCAGCGCGCTTGCCCATCTTCACCGTCTCGACCATCGCAATGTTGAAAGCTTTGTTTTTCAAAGTGTTAAAGACTACCACTGGATCCCGAGAGGTCTTCCCAAAGCCAGCGGTTGCAGTGGCCGTTCGACCGTGGATCATCCACTCCGTCTTCCATAATTTCTTCCGGACGAGAAACCTCTCGAATCGAGCCGTTTGCTTCAAAACGCGGTTCAGCTGCTTTTTGGGAGCAGAGAGGCTGGTAACAGTGGAGGAATCAATACTTTCAACAACAGGCGGAGCGAGCTCTGATTCTTCTTTCTCAATTTCCGCCAGCTCCTTCTCGAGTTCCTGCATCTCTTTGAGATCATCGTCATTCATCTCTGTGTCGGTCACCGCCTCTTTGTCGGCCGCCGCCTCTTGGTCTGTCGTCACCTCCGAGATCATCTTTACCGATGTGGTGGTTCCCTCCCGTCCTTCGCTGATCGTGACGCTCTTCCTCCTGCCACTTTTCTTACGGGCACTGCCCTTAGAAAGCGAGGACCTAAGAGTCACGTCAGTTGCCCCGGTCACAACTGTGTCGTTCGTTGGGCTTCCGGGCTTTGCTCCGAGAGTATTGTTTTTTTTTTCCTCGTCGTCACTGTACATCGAAACTATGGTGATCCCACCGTTGCTGGCCTTTGTCGCGGTCGTCGTCAGGGAGTCGTCAGATAGGAACTCCCCATCTGACCCATCGGAGAAGAATGCAGATGACCTTCCCGTTGCAGTCGTTAAGTCGTCGTCGTAGTCGTCGTCGGACGTACCCCTCTTCTTGCCCTTTCTTTTCTTCCTCTTTTTCTTTTGGGAGCGAAGAGAGGAGCCACTAGTCATGCTGGTCATGTCATCCCCAATGTCAACGTCGCCGAGGAACTCAAAGTCGTCGGCACCCTCGGATTCGCCCGCGGTAAAGTTGGTCGTTATGCCGGTTCCCCCCGTGGTCATGGTTGCATTAGTCGTCATGGTGGCATTTGTTGTCATCGTAATGCTCGTTGCGAGCGACCCATCGTCAGAGGAACCGAGGTAAGATTCACCATTGAGAGAAGTGGAGTCCGCGCCGTTAGCGACTCCGTCACTCCATTTCTTCCTCTTCCTTTTCTTCCTTTTCCTCTTTCTCCTCTTCCTTTCGGCGCCGGCTTCACCGTATTCATCGTCGCCATTTTCAGGATCGGTGAGAAGCAATACGTCCGGTTCTTTTTCGTACCCTTCCCCTTCAGCTGTATGTTCTCCCTCGTGAGATTTCGTCGGTGTGGCGATCCCAGTGGAACCTCGGGATACCATGTCCCTGAACT
>Ga0209095_1002178_pt1 | contig 10074 bp, 6 predicted proteins | sample COGITO_mtgs_1104_3_FD_184795 | JGI IMG/M metagenome (GOLD analysis project Ga0209095, IMG submission 184795) | Pelagic marine microbial communities from North Sea - COGITO_mtgs_110404 (SPAdes) (version 2) | ecosystem: Environmental > Aquatic > Marine > Epipelagic ... | reverse complement strand
GCTTTAGTAACGACGACGACGACGACTTTGAGTAATAATAATAACGATGATAAAAAGATCTTGTACCGAGACGTCCGCGCGGACACGCGATGCTCCATCTGTTGGGGCACCGTGAAAAATTGCGTCACGGTGAGAGTGTGTTTACACCGATTCTGCAACGACTGCGTGCAAGAATCGATTCGGAAAAATCAAATGTGCTGCCCAGAGTGTCGAGCGAAAGTGGCGTCGAGACGAGATTTCGTCAAGGATCCGAAATTTGACGCGATTGTGAGCGCGATTTATGCAGCGAAAGGAGGCGCTGAATCGTACGACGAGAAAGAGGAAAGGTTTTCAAGGAAAGAGGCGACGACGATTTTGGAGGATAACTTGGAGAAACAGAGAGAGGAGAGGAACCGATACGACGCCATCGCGGAGCAGATCAAGAAGGAGCAACAGGAGAGAAAAGAGCAGAGATTGGAGAGGGAGAGACTTCGGGCGCAGAAGGAGATAGAACAAAGGGAGAGAATGGCGGCTGTGGAACGCGACATGCGAATGCAGCAGCAAGATCAGTTGCAAAGACATATTATGATGCAACAACAACAGAGAGCGTTGGCGGGAGGAGGAGTTGCGACGGACCATCAGTTAGAGAAAAGTGTCGGCATAATCGATGACTACGACGATTTGATTCAAGGCGATCGGTACAAGAGTCAAGCGGAGTACGATCGACGGGTGAGAGAAGCGAAAGATAAGATAAAACGCGAAGCAGACGCAAAGAGGATGGCAATGATGGCGTCCGGGATGAAAATTTTTAACTGGGAAGACGATAACAAGTTGAAGCCGTTGCCAGCGCGAATGGACGTGGCGATTAAGACGAGCGATCATGCGAATGACAATGAAAATACAAGCGAACAGCTAGAAAAACGAAAACGAGAAGAAGAAGAACGACAGGTACAGTTGAAGCGCGAAGAGGAGCGACGAAATTTCGAGGCATTTACAAGAGAACATAAAATGAGCGGAAGAGTGGACTATAAGAAAGTCAAGGAGCAGTTGTCGTTTACAGACTTGGTGAAAGCGAAGAAGTTTGATTTAGAGCTCGCGAACGGGACGAGCAATAGCAAAACAGTCTCTGGCAAGGAGAGTGGCGAAGGCAAAGATCGAGGAAGCGACGAGGAGAACGATGTAAGTCTCGCGAATATCAACAATCGCGCGGCGCAGGGACACCATGCCGCCACCGCCAACGCCGCAACCACCGCTGCACCTATCAATCTGCGTGGATTTGTACCGAAGAAAATGACAATTTCCCACGAGAATGGGATGATGCACAAAAGCGCTATTGCTAAGGAAGATTTCATGCACATCTCCTTACGACGCGTGTTGGGAGATCCACTCGCGATTGCAAAGTTTGATCACATGCTCGTCCCGAAAGATTTGACGATTGAAAACCTGTTATCCTCGTTCGTCGTGCAAAACTTTTTCGTCAGCGCTATCGTCTGGAAAGACAAAGATGGTTCCGAAGAGAAGAGACAGAACGAACAGCTGAGAGTCGCAAACTTTAAGTTTGGCGAAGAAGCGGACGAAGTCATGTGCGCGGAATGCGGCGCGGGACATTCGCCGGAGAAAATTTTACTTTGCGATGGATGCGATGCCGGTTTGCACTGCTTCTGCTTGACGCCGAAACTCGACGATATTCCAGAAGGCGACGATCCGTGGTACTGCGACAAATGCGAAAGCAAAAAGCCGCACAAGAATACAACCGTGTACGAACTATTCAAGGATGAAATAGAGAAAGGCGCTTTTCCTTTGGTTTTGAATTACACCGGGCGCGCTTAAAAAGTAGATAGATTTTTGTACGCAGTAGCACTTATACTTTTTTGTGATGGATGATACATAACAGAGATACACGCGAGATCACGCGAGATCCTCCGTTTGCCCTCGTACGCACTCATTCACTCCTTGAAATGTTCTTTGTGCGTGTTACTCTTCGTCGGTTTCCAATTTTTCGGTCGAGGAAACATGTTGTTTTTGTTTGGCTTAAACGTCGACTCTCTTCCTGCGTCTCTCACCGCGACGTGTTTCATACCGATGGTGGAGTCGTCGCAGTATCCGTCGCTCGTCACCGACGTCGAGTTGGCGAAGAAATCGTACCAACCTTCTCTGTGAGAACAACAACGTGAGAAATAGGATAAAAAACGCTCGCTTTTCTCGATCGAAGAAAAAAAAAATCAAACAAAACTTACTTATCGTACAGATACAGAGAGCCTTCGCGCATCGGCGCCTCTTCGATCGTTCGTCCCGCGTGGATGTAATACGACGCCATAGTGTTCGTTCGTTCAAAAGTTCAAAAGTTCGATGTGTTTGAGTGTGTTCGAGTGTTGATGTAACGCCCGTGAAATGAAGCAAAATGTAATATTTTTTTCTCCTTTTTTTGCTCCTCCTTGCCTAGGAAAAACAACCTTTCTCCTTAAAAACTACCCGTGGTACGTACACGCGATGATGTGTGAGTATTTATGCTACTACGCTCTCTCTTTCTCTCGTTAATATTAACAACTGATGATGATAAATGCTATGTGGGTATATATAAAAGGGTTATTTTATTGCCTACTTCTTAAGCGTCGTCCATATCGTCGTCTTCCTCCAACGCCGCTTTCGCCAAAGCGATGGCCTCGTCCGCGACCTCCTTCGGTACTCTCCTAAACTCCCCCTTACTGTCCTCGCAAATCCATCCCAGCTCGCACTCAAAATCCTTATCTTTCTCGTCGTGAATTTTATATATAACTCTCGCCAACTCTTTCACGCAATCTTTGGCTAAAACTTCCCCGAACTTTAACTTTTCAATCTCCGTCTTCGCCGCCGCTTTGTTCTTCCCAATCGCGCACCCGTTCATCTTGTGACACTCTCCGCTCGGCTCTAACACGTACATGTGATACCCGTTCGAGTCTTTGGTGGCTAAAATAACCGACGCTCCAAACGGTCTCACCGACCAGTACAAAGTGAATAAGTGATAATAGTGCGCCATTCGATCGGCGAGAACGTTCGCCGGAATCGCGTCGCCGTAAAAGGACAAATAGTTCGCCGCTTCTTCTCTCGCTCGATCCACGACTGTTCTAACGTCCGGTACTAATCCAGTTCCCGCCATCCCGGCGTGTTTACTCACCGCGTGTATGCGCTTATTCGTCCCTGGCACTAACATTTTCGATTGTACCAATTTTTCCACCGCGACGACGACGCCGTCTTTACATTTGCACCCGATGGCTAAACCTCCGTTTTCAACCGCTTTACACGCGTATTCCACTTGGAAGACTTTCCCGTCCGGGGAGTACGTCGTCGTGGACAAATCGTACCCCGTGCCGATTCCAGACATTATCGTTGAAGAGACTAAATATATCTACTACGTAATAAGTGCAGCGTAAGGGGAGAAGATGATGATGTCGTTACGAGGAATGAGATCGCGCTGCTTTTCTGCTTTAAAGAAGAAATCCCACGCGTTTTTCTTCAAAGCGTCGTTTTAAAGTGGTCGTCTCTCTGCTCGCTCTCGAATTTTCGTACTTTGTCTCTCTCTCTCTCTTCTCTCTTTCTTTCTCTCTCTCTCTGAAGAAGAAGAAGAAGAAGAAGAGCGATACTAAATGTGTCTTCTATAAAAAATGAAGAGAGATCGGGAAACGACGAAAGAGTCAAATTTTTCTTCTTTTTTTTCTTCTTTTGCGGTGAAAAGTGAGACTCTTTTTGGTCTCGTTTTGAAAAGTGACTTAAAAGGATGACGTAACGTGGGCAAATCCAGTAAAGCGCTCTCCTCATTAGTATAAACGTGCGCACACAAAAAGACGCGCGGCGCAATCTCTCTCTCTCTCTCTCTCATCTCTGCAAACAACGCGTTGTTTGCGTCTTCTCCCTACTAAACTAATATCAACAACACACCGCGGTTTCGCATATTTCTTATCCCTGCTCTCTCTTATATTAAAATCAGTTTTGGAGTTTGAAAAGATAAAAGAAAGATAACATTTTGAAATGATGATGCGCTCTTCTCCGAGGACGACGACGACGACGACGACACCACTCCAACCGCGGAGCTTTTACATAAAAAGCAGCAGAATGACAAGAAACGACAAAAACGAGAGAGGTCGTTTACGTTGCAAAACAAAAGCTATCACTTCTGCTACGAATAATAGTAATACTAATAAATTAAAGATATTCAAAGGCGGGAAAGATGAAATCAAACTCGGCGCGCGAGAGAATCTCTTATACATGATTGAAACGAAAAACGACGTCGGCGTGGAATCCGCGTTGGAGGAGCTGAAAACGTTATACGACGGCGAAATTGAACGACCGGCAAAATCCAGACTTTTGGAAGGGAAGTGGAAACTTTTGTGGTCGAAACAAACGAGCGGGAAGGTGAATCCGTTTCAGAAGTTATTCGCCGGGTTGGCGAAGGATACGAACTTTCAAATCGTGGAAGAGAACGGCGCGCGAGTGGTGAACGACGTCGAGGTGGCGAAGTTCTTGCGCGTGAAAGCGATAGCGCGGTCCAGCGCGGCGTCGGACGTGCGAACGAACGTGACGATTGATACGGTGGATATTAACTTGTTTGGAAAGAAAGTGAAAACGATTACGCTCGAACCGTCTCCGGGCAAAGGGATAGGGTACGTCGAGCAGTTATATTTGGACGACAAAGTTCGCGTTTCCGTCGGCAATAAAGGATCGATTTTCGTTCACGAAAGGGTTGGAACGTACGACAACGGGAGCGATTCAGACGACGACGAAAATGACGAAAATGATTCCTCGAACAACAAAAAGGAAGAGCGCTCGTTGGCGCTCGTGTAAAACAACAATGTCAATAAACCCTTTGGAGGTCGTTCAGTATTTGTGTGTAATATTATTATAGTGTACATGATGATGATGTAAAAGTTCAACTCGTCTTATTTTTCAACCGTGCGCTCTCGGATCGGAGGTAGCCACGGCGCCTCCGGTTGCCGACACCGCCACGCTCGGTGCCTCCATGATCGATTTCGCCTCAACCGGCGACGGTTGAAACCTCACTTTCGCGTACGGCAACTTCTCCTCCCCCGTTTTCAACGCGCCAATGTTCGCCTCCAACACTTCTTTCGGGAACTTCCCAATCAACGCCCCTTTACTCTTGTTCTCGCCGTCTAAAAACTCCAAGTGCGGGATCCCGTCCACGTCGTAGTCGTCCATCTCTTGCGTCCACTTCGCGTTATCGATGTTCATCATCACAAAATTCACGTCTTTTTTGTTCCCTTTCTCCACCTCAAACACGTACGGAGCGCTCGATTTGCACACTTCGCACCAATCCGCGTAAAACTCCAACACCGTCGGTTTCTCGTTCTGCAAAGCGACGTCGATATCGACCGATTCTCGTTCTAACTGCGCCAAGTTTGCCGCGACGGCGTTGATTGAATTCGAGGAACTTCCCACGCCAGTGGCGCTCATAAACGCCGCGGTACCAACTGCGAACGCCGAAATCGCCAGTTTACGACCAACCGGTAGTTCTTCTTTATCTTCTTCTTTCGTTGTTGGAGGGAGGATTTCTTCCCACTCTTGTTCGTTTTCGTCGCTTAGTTTGCTTCTGACTCCTACTCCTAAAACGTTTCTGTTCTTTAACTTCTTTAACTTCCTCTCGCGATGAGTGCTAAGAGGAGGAGTAAAAGAGGTCGAGGAGTGCAAAGAAGACGTCGCTCTCGTGATGAGAAACATCTTTTGTCTTTTATGTGTTCTGTTTTGTGAAGTAGTGTTCTTTGTTTGCATTACAAGTCTAGTCAAAAAATCTCTCATTAATGCATTCGGGGAACGTCCAACCGTCGACTCAGTCTCATGGAATACCAACCCAAAACTAAGAAGAAGAAACCTAACCCTAAGAACGGATACCAGTTACGCATGAACGCATCTTTCGGCGAAGACGCCATGACGGCGATGAGAGAACCGCCGACTAACGGGGCCAACGCTCGGGAAAGGTTGCTAAAAGTGCCGGCAAACCCGTTCACGACGCCGAGAGACTCTCTCGGCGCGGCATTGTTGACGATTAAGGATATGCCGCCCATCATGATTGGACCTAAAGATCCTCGAATCATACCCAAAGAAACGACCATGGCCCACGCGCCCGGTTTGGAGACGCGAGCGATGGAGTTGGCGATGGAGTGACACGGATACACCAAGGCGCTGAGAAAGAGCGCCCAAGTGACGAGTCTTACGATGCCGTATTTGTCGGTTAATTTAACGAACGCGAACAATTGAAAGGACATGATTGTCACTCCCATGACGGTCCCGAAAACGCCAATATCTTGCGTCTTCCATCCTAATCCACCGTTTTCGATAGACGTGGCGAGCCAAATCGGAGTGATTTCAGTCCCGGTTAAAACATTCATGGTGACCATAATCTGTAGCGAAATGGCTTGATAAATGTCTTCGTCTTTTAATAGGATCCAAATGCTCGTTCGGTCTCGTCCAGTCTTCGTAGAAGGAAACGACGATGCATCCGTCGTCGTCGTCGTAGAAGTCGTCATGGGTATCTCCGAAAACGACGACGACGAGTCTTTCTCTTGAATTAACTTAACTGTTTCCACCGCGTGTTCGGCGGAATCATCAAAATCATCGGAATCATCGTCGATGAGAGGTATCGAAACTAACTTGTCATTTTCCCCGCCAGACTCTGATCCCGATTCTTCTTCTTCTTCTTCTACCTGTGGTATGCTTTGATTCAATTTCCCCGTCTCGACCATCTCGAACGATATCGAAAAGCCGTTCGCTTTCTCTATATCTTCTCTACTGCTATTCTCTACTGCTGCTGCTGCTCTAGTTGGTGGCACAATCTTCATACAAACGAGCGCAAATACGAACGCGGGAACGGCGACGATGGTAATCCAAGACGACGATAACACGAAAGGGTACTTCTCGAACAGCGCCGGACACTCTTTCCCGCCCTCGTTTTTTGTATCGTACATCTTCCAAGAAGTGCACGGAAACGCTAAAAAACTCGCAATCGCCGGCGCGATCGATGTTCCTAACCCGTACGCCAGACCCGTCGTACCGAACGCCCTGTTCGCATTCGTCTTATCTGAAATCAACGATAACGACGGTTTCACTAAAACGACAATCCCGTCGAAAAATCCGCTCAAACTCCTCACCCAAACCGCTTGCGTGTACGTCTCGGCGAAACCAAACGCCAAGTTAATCGCGGCTACGAATATCACCGACACCAAAATATTAAACTTGAACCCAATCCTATCCCCCGAACGCCCCCACATATAACTGCTCATCGCGCTAAAAAACGGTTTCGAGGCAATCAATAACCCGCATCTCAACGCCGCTTTCGCCTCGTCTTCTTTAACGTTGTTTCTGTCGAAATTCTTCACCATGAATATCCCAGTCGAGAAGATGAACGTGGAGGACATGATGGAAATCAACGAGCACGATTGGATGGCAATCACCGTCGTCCAATCCAGCGTCGTTATTTGTTTCTTCTTCGTCTTCTTCTTCTCGTCGTCGTCGTCCATTTTGTTCTTCGTCTTCTTCTTTAACTTCTTCTCTCTTTTCCCGACGATGGCGGAGAACGACAGAAGCGAGGACGAGCGAAACATATTATTACCGCGTCGTCGTCATCATCTCGTTTGAATAAACGTTCATAAAAAGATGTTGTTGAAATTGTTGTTCTGAGGATGATGATTTGCTTTCTTCTGTATAATGAGTGCGTTTACTGTTGTCGTGCGCGTGTTAAGGTGTGTGATGGATAATACTACACTCCCAAGACTAAAAATGTAAAGTTGGAAACGAGAACGAAAAAAACACTTACGTCGACACCAAAAAACTCTCTTAAATTCTCTTCAGATTAAAAACAACGAGAAAGACTTCAGATCCTTATTATATCACAGGAGGAGTACGCGCGAGACAGAGACAACATTTTTAACGTTTATTATTATTCAAACGAGACGACGATGATGACGACGATTTCGACGATTTCGACGACGAGAAGCGTCGCAACTTTTGTTGCGTCGTCGTCTGCGACAACAACAACGACAACGAGAAGAACAAAAACTTTAACGACACAGAAGATGAGGACGACGCAAAACACGATGAACGTGATGTTGAACGGGAGACAGAGGAGGAGACAGAGGAAAAGGAAGGACAACAGAGGTGCGAATAAAACTGCGTGTTCCTCCTCTTCTTCCTCCTCTTCTCCGTTATCATCCTCTTTCGACGACGACGACGAGGAGATCTCAAAAAATCTAACCGCAACGCTCGATGAGCTTCTGGTGCCGTTTTTAGCCCTGAGACGAGGCTCGAGGTTCGCGCACCAAGAGTTTGTGATGGCGGCGACGGAGGCGTACGACGAGGCGATTTCGCTGGGGAAGTTGAAAACGGAAACGTACGTGTTAGGTTTGAACAGCAATATCAGCAGTAAAAGTAGTAAAAGTAGTAATAACGGATCGTTAGGGACGAGCGAACAAGAGGCGTTTTTGAGTCATCTGAGCATGGTGTATTGCACGCTGCATTACATGGGACGAGCTTCGAAGAAAACGGACGCGTTTTTAGTCGATCCGGAGAAAGATAAGGAACTTAAAGGGATTTTAGGGTACATTAAAATGACACACACGAACCGAGACGAAAACGGAATCACGTTGAAACGCATGGAGTTTGAACAAAGACGAGTGCTGAACGCGAGCGAACCGAACGAAGATCCGAGAAAGTATTCGAAATGGGATAATTCGAGCGGGAGGAATCCGAACGCGAAAGTGAACGACGTGAGACAGATAACGCCCGGAATTCTGTTGATGCGAACGAACGCGAGATTGAGTTTACTCGCGAAAGAGATGGTGGAAGGACCGGAAGGGAGGAAGAAGGATTTGCCGGAGGTTTCCGAGGACGAAGGAGAAGCTGTCCCGACCGCAACGACGACGACGACGACGAGTCGAACAATAGAACCGCAATTGGCTTTAGAATGGAGCTTCAGACCTACAAACGATCCTGAGTTGTTGTTGAAACGAACTCTCGCCGCGAGAGCTTTAACTGCGTTTTTTTCAGTCTTGACTGCGCACCCGAAAGGCTTGAAGGCGTTTTCGTTAGCGTGCGTAGAGGCGTACGAGGCGAACATTTCCGCAGAGGAGCTCGTGCAATCCGTTACTGCGGCTGAGTTTGATTGCGAAGCGACGACGAGAGGCATGTTTGGTAAAGGTGCGGACGCGCCAAAACTCTTTGCCGGGTTCGTTTCTGCGGCGTATTTAACCGCCGAGTACCGATTAGAACAGGAAAACAAACAACAGACGGAGAAGAAGAAAACCTTTGCGTTTGCGAATCCGCCTCGATGGGAAGAGATTGATTTATCTTCGAGCAACGGTCAAGACGATATCGAGTCTAGGAAGAAAGGCAACGCGTACGATTATAACTTTGAGTTCGACGAAGGGAGACAGATTAAATATTTGGAAGGTTTCAAAACCTCCATCGCGCGATGGGTATCGATCGGCGAAAAGGAACTCTTCGCGGACGTTTCCATCAGCTTGTCCGTGGACGAAGACAACGACGAGTATGATTTCGATGCCGCGTTTAAAACAGCCGCGGCGAAACAACGTCAAAACATGGCGGGGGCGCCTTTTGCCGATGACGACGATTCTCTTTCCTCTTCTTCGACGTACCAACCAAGCGAAGACGACGAACCGGTTTTAGACGTCAACGCGCTTTACGCCAAACTCTTGTTCGAGGTTTCCGGATACATAGGAAACCAAAGCGACCAACCAAAAGTGGCTGCGCTTTTACAAGCGTACACGCAAAAGATATTAAACGCGCCAATCGTCCAACCGCCGTCGTTGTCGCAAAAATCATACGATCCGGAATCCGGCGAATTCCTCGCCGTCCGAGCAGCGCGAGACGACGACGATCAAAACGACGACGATCTCTCTTTCAAACGTAACGCAAATAATGATTTCTTCGCGCAAAGTTCGATCACTTTAGCTTCTTTGAACGTTCAGCGTGCCATTTGCTCGTTCGTATTGAAAGAAATGTCTAATAAATCATCATAAAAAGAGATTGTGATGCCAACAATTTTTACATGTAAAAGAGTACTAAAAATAGAGAAAGAAAGACATGCAAAAT
>Ga0209095_1002170_pt1 | contig 10102 bp, 9 predicted proteins | sample COGITO_mtgs_1104_3_FD_184795 | JGI IMG/M metagenome (GOLD analysis project Ga0209095, IMG submission 184795) | Pelagic marine microbial communities from North Sea - COGITO_mtgs_110404 (SPAdes) (version 2) | ecosystem: Environmental > Aquatic > Marine > Epipelagic ... | reverse complement strand
GTTTTCTTGTTGAGTCAAATGATTCACAACCCCGCGGTGAATGCAGACCTTGAATCGAAAGGCATCGAATTCATCATGGATACCGAGGGCAATCACTTCATGGAGTTTGACGAATTAAAGTCAGACGATGTGGTAATCATTCCCGCATTCGGAACGACTGTAGAAATAGAGGAAATTCTGAAAGCCAAGGGCATTCAAATTGAACAGTACAACACAACCTGTCCTTTTGTCGAGCGCGTTTGGACTGCTTCGTCAAAACTTGGGAAGAACAATTCAAGCGTCATCATCCACGGTAAGCCTTCGCACGAAGAAACTCGAGCCACCTTTTCTCACGCAAAGGAAGAAGCGCCCAGCGTGGTAGTGAAAGACATGGAGGAGGCCGTGATACTTGGTGAGATTATATCCGGTGTGCGCCCGATAACGGAATTTGAGGACAGCTTCCGCCATCGTGCTTCCGAAAATTTTGACCCTTCCAGAGACTTCGATAAAGTAGGGGTCATCAATCAAACGACCATGTTGGCCGAAGAAACCCATGCCATTGCAGAGCACTTTAAGAAAGTGATGATAGCAAAACATGGAGAGGAGAAGCTAAAAGAGCACTTCACCGACACCCGCGACACCCTGTGTTATGCTACAAACGACAACCAGCAGGCCACTTATGCTCTTCTTGAAGAGCCAGCGGACTTTGCTATTGTGGTAGGTGGATACAACAGCTCGAATACCTCTCATCTAGTGGAGCTCTGCGAAGAAAAGTTGGATACTTATTTTATTTCAGGTCCAGAGGAAATAAAAGAGGATGGTTCCATTCATCACTACAACTGGAGAACGGGAGAGCATTTGATCACAGAGGCTTTTCTGCCTGTAAGGCGACCTTTGAAAATGATTCTTACCTCAGGGGCTAGTTGCCCGGATACGGTTGTTGATGCAGTTTTAGATCGAATTTTTGACTTCGTTGAAGTGAAGCGAAGTAGGGAGGAAGTCCTACTTGAGCTGGCCTAGCTCGCACTCACACTGGCCCAGTTTTCACCACGTTTGATGCGGTATAGTTGCATTTCGCTGATGCCAAATTGTTTGGCGATGATTTTTAAGCGAGTCTTTCGTTGAGGATTGTTGATGATTTTCTTCAATCGAATCACCTCAGTTTCTGTGAGCTTCGAATACTTCCTTTTTCCTTTGATTGGCTTGAAGTTAGGTCCGCTAAATTGATGGCGCTCTTTTTCTTTCTTGCTGGCCCATCTTAGGTTTTCTACATAATTGTTGAGCTTGTTGTAGTCCATATGGATCACATACAGCTGCCGATCATTTTCTTTAGGTATGAAATGTTCAGCTACGAGCTTGTGAATGTATTTCGTGAAGGTTGGTCCGTTGTGAACTTTGAAGGTGACCGTTGGATACCCCTTGATTAAATAGTGCTTCTTAATCTTACCATTCTCTTTGTCGTAGGCAAAGCTTTTAATTCGACCGTAGTTCGAAATTTGGTAATCGGTTTTAGGATTAAAACCTTCAATGTGGAGTTCGATCCACACTTCGTTCCAGAAGTGGTTCTCCATGACTATTTTGGGGCATTAATAGATTGGGAATTGGCAATATACGATTAAAAGGCTAAAAGCACAAGCCTCAGCATGTTGCGCTACACATCTACTTGCTTCCAAGCCCGTTTTCGCAAGAAGTACAATGAACCAACAAGCAAAAAGCTGAAGTATATGAATTCACTTGTCCAGGTCATTTCCAAGCCCATTTTCAACTCCTTCGAAACGAAATAGGCATAGGAGAGGTAGATCAATACACTCATTCCTTCCACGCCTAAACTTGTGCGGGTAAGTCCAGTTCCTGAAAGAGCTCGAAAGCTCAAGATTCCTGCACAGAAAAGAAAGAGAACAGCATTCACAATATAGAAAGTTGGTTTAGCTGCTTCAATCAAGGCAGGGTCATTCGCAAACACTCCGATGATCTCGTCAGAGAACGTTAAGCTCACAATCAGAACAAGGATGTTGAAACCAAAGCCAATCACAATTACTCTCTTTAGGAGCTTGAATACCGACTCGTCTTCCCCGCGACCAATGAGATTACTTACCAATGTATTTGTGGCATCGCCCAAGGAAAAGAGAGGGAAAGTGATCAGCATATAAAGACTTCGGACAATGTGAGATATCGCCAGCTCGCGTTCTCCCAAACTTTCAATGAGACTGAAAAAAGTAAACCAAGCCATTAGAGTTAGGCTGTTTTGAAGCATTAGAGGACTACTTAAATTAAGTTGATGTTTGAGCAGGCTCAGATTGGGAGCTCTGAATCGGAATAGATCATATTTCTTGAGGTCTACATTTCGGATGGTATACACTAAGAGAAGCAGTGTTCCAACACCTTCACTAATGTTCGACGCCATTGCGGCCCCAGAGATTCCCAGTTGGGGTAGACCCAAATTCCCGAAAATAAATCCATAGTCCAATATGATGTTCAAACCACTGGCTATGGGCATCAGAACCGCTATCACTCGCGTTTTGGCGATTCCAACATAAAATGAGATGAAGCCCATATTGAGCAGAGTGAAGAAGATTCCCCAAGAACGCATGCGCAGGAATTCTTGTATTCCTGCCAAAACTTCATTCGAGCTGACAAGCAGTGGTATCAAAAAGGCGGAGGCCAGGAGAATGCTTACCACAGCGAGAGAGGAGTAGAAGAGTATGAAATAAATTCCTTGATCGAAATTCCTTCCAATTTCCCTCAACAAACCCTGACCATTTCTTCTGCCAAGAATGATTTGAACTCCTGTCGTAAAGCCCATCCCAACGAAGGCGAATATGAAGTAGAAGATGTTTGCATTGCCCACGGCACCAAGCTCCACTTCGCCCAACCAACTTAAAAAGATGGTGTCGGTGATGCCTACAATGTTCAGTGACAAGCCCCCGATGATGATGGGTAATGTTACTGCGACGATGTTTTTAAAACTAGTGAGGTCTTGTCTTACTTCCAATGGAGAAACATGAGGGCTCAAAGTTGATTAAAAAGCACTTTAGTTACCTTTGGTTGGTGCGGAAACTCCTGACAAGCATATTTCTCATTCATTCGGCCGTTCTTGGCTTTGCGGATAGTTTGAGTGTCAAGTTGGAAGTTTTAGGAACCGATTCGAATAGATTGGTTTACATCGACTCACTTCTAGAGAGTTGCGTACATCACGAGCCTCAAAAAGCGATTCGTTTTACACACGATGCTGAGCAAATCATCGATCGAATGGAGAGCTCCGAATTGGTGGTACGAACCCTTTACCTAATGGGGGACAACTACCGGGCTCTCGGACTTTACGATCAAGCCTTAAGATCCTATTCCAAATCGCATCGGATTGCAGAGTTTGAAGGCTTCTCTAAAAGTGAAGCTGAGGTTCTAGTGCGAATTGGTGATTTGTACCTTGATGAGCAAGTTTATCCTTTGGCTTTAGAGAACTATTTCAGAGCGCGGGACATCTTTAGGAGTGTCGGCGACTTAAATGGCTTGTCGTCCTGCTACCGAAAGTGGGGAGCTGTTAAGCTTATTTTGGGAGATTTTCAAGCTGCAGAAAAGAGTTTCAATGACGCCCTTGAGACAGCAGAGAATGCTAAGAGTTTGTCGTCCATTGCCTACGCTTACTTAGGCTTAGGAACACTTGAGGAGACTCAAATGAATTATGTGCGAAGCCTCGAACTTTACGAGAAAGCCGTAAACCTTTTGGGTGGGACAAGCTACGATGGTGTTTTGGCGCAATCTTATCAACGGATTGGCGACGCCTACAATCATTCAGGTGATTTTCAGAAATCGCTAGAAAACTACATCAAGTCGCTTTGGATCTACAAATCGAATGGAGATAAAACGGAAGAGGCCAACTTGTATTTGTCATTGGCGAAGTTGTATCTGAATGAAAAGGACTTTCGGCAAGTTGAAAATTTGGCCGGACAAGCACTAGGGATTTCAAAAGATAACGGACTCCTGCTTCCGCAGAAGAGGGCTTACCTATTGCTCTCGCAAGCAAGTGTTCAGGTAGATGATTACCAAGCAGCTCTCAGAAATTATAGAGAATATTCGATGATTAAAGATTCGATTTTCAATGCGAACATTGCGAATGTGATTGCCGATGTGGAAGTTCGCAATGAATCGGATAAGAAGAACCGCGAAATTGCCCAGTTGGAAAAAGGACAACTCGAGCAGCAAGTTGAGTTGGCTAAAAAGAATGCCCAGAGAAACACCCTCTTTGTGGTGCTCATTTTCGCCGTCATCATAGCCATCATCCTCTTCTATCTGTATTGGACCAAGACTATGACCAACAAAGTGATTCTTGAAGCCAAGCTGGAGGCTGAGGAGGCGACACGGGCAAAGGCCAACTTCCTCTCCACGATGAGCCACGAGATACGCACTCCGATGAATGCTATTATTGGAATGAGTCATTTATTGAATAAAGAACAACTTTCGGAATCGCAAACAGAGAAGGTTGAAATCATTCATTTCTCGGCGAAAAATCTGCTGAATCTCATCAACGACATTCTCGACTTCTCCAAAATTGAATCTGGAAAAATTGAGCTCGAAGAGGTAGACTTTAAGCCGCGGGAATTGATGCGAAACCTATACAGAACCTTTGAGTCTAAAGCTTCAGAGAAGAAGATCGGATTCAATTATAAGGTGGACAGTGCAGTTCCTGAAATGCTTAAAGGGGATCCCAGCAGACTGAGTCAAATATTGATCAACCTCATCAGCAACGCACTCAAGTTTACGGATAAAGGCGAGGTGAGTCTTTTGGTGAACCTAGATGCTTTGTACGAAAATCAGGCTGAACTTGAATTTCGGGTGATGGATACAGGGATTGGCATTCCTCTCAACAAACAAGAATTGATTTTTGAAAGTTTCTCGCAGGCTGAAACGGATACCACTCGCAAGTTTGGTGGAACCGGCTTGGGATTGGCGATTACAAAGAGCCTAACCGAGCTCCAGCTGGGAAGCATTAAAGTTGTGAGTCAGCCTGGTTTGGGCTCTGAATTCATCGTCCGGATTCCGTATTTGATTGCAGAGAATAAGCCTGAATCTGTTCCCGTTGAAGAAAGTCCAATCGTCAACATCAAGAAGCTTGCAGGTAAGCGCGTATTGGTTGTTGAAGACGATCTAGTGAATCAGAAGGTTGCGCAAAGCATTCTTGCAGGTTGGGATTTGGAGATTGAGATTGCCGAGAACGGCCTGGTTGCTCTAGAGAAACTAAAAGAAGCAGACTTTGACATCATTCTCATGGACTTACATATGCCTGAAATGGATGGCTATGAATCATCCGTAGCCATACGTAACCTTGCAGACAAGAGAAAGAGGAGCATACCCATCATCGCCCTCACCGCGGATGCATTCATGGAAGTGAAGGAGCGGATTCTTGCGGCCGAGATGAATGACTTTGTCTCAAAACCATTCGTGCCAGCTGAGCTTCAGAAGAAGTTGATTAAGAATATGTCGGCTTAAGCTGAGCCTTAGCGATCAGCTTTTGTTGCCTTAAAATCATCCTTGTAGATGACTTTCTCTCCATCCACGAGTCTTCCAATCACCCGAAAACTTGTTCTCCGGTTTTTCGCGCGTCCAACAACATCGTCGGAGCCATCCGCTTTCTCATTTGGCACCAAGGGCTTGGCTTCTCCATAACCTTTATAGCTCAGCCGCTGCTTGTCGATTCCCAGTTTCCTAAGGTAGTTGACAACCGACTTCGCTCGATTGTTTGAGAGGTTCATATTGTAGGGAAAAGATCCTTTGCTGTCGGTATGCGAGCCAATCTCCACAATGATTTCAGGATTCTCGAGCATGATTTTATAAATGCTGGTGTCGATGGCATGGCGAGCATCCTCGGATACGAGCCTAATCATTGGGGAGCGCATACGCCTTGAAGCTCGGAGCAATGAATTGGTTAGTTATAGATGGACTCCGAATACTCAAATGGATTGTGAAGATTGCCCGAGTCCTGAAGTGCAACCATTGGACTCTACGGAGTATTGTGTCGTTATAAGCGACGAGAATGGCTGCTTTGAGGTGGAGCGTTGCATACTCATTGCCATCGACAAGAAATATTCCTTGAACGTTCCACAATCTTTTAGTCCCAATGGAGATGGCAGCAATGAACGCATTTTTGTAAAGGGTTGGGGATTGGATAAATTGCTTGAATGGCGCATATACAACCGCTGGGGACAGCAAGTATATGAGAGCGCTGACCTAGATGAAGGCTGGGATGGAAGTTATCGAGGGGAGCCCCAAAACATGGATACATATGCTTATGTAGTTCGGGCTTTGAACTTTGATGGAGAAGAAATGGTTCTTGAAGGTTTCATTACCCTCATTCGTTAGGTTAATTCAAGCATTTTACCACCTTTGTAACCATGGATTTTAGGGCGATTCACCAGGAGTATAAATTACCAACGTTCAACCGACGTTACATCCCACCTGAACAAATTGAGGAGCAAATCGCCTCTTTTGGACTCAAAGGACTAGAGATTGGTCAGTCTGTTGAAGAGCGACCAATACGAGTTTTCCGATTTGGTGCTGGTCCAACCAAAGTGATCTTGTGGTCGCAAATGCATGGAAATGAGTCAACTGGCACAAGAGTATTCTTAGATATTTTCAACTTTTTCATCAATGACCGGGAGCGTCAAAAGGAGCTCATTTCGAATTTGAGCTTGTACTTCATTCCTATGCTCAATCCCGATGGGGCTGAAGTCTATTCAAGGGCTAACGCTAAAGGGGTGGATTTGAACCGCGACTTTGTGAATCCAAAAAGTCCGGAGATGAAAGCTTTTGTGGACTACGTGAATAAAATCAAGCCAGATTGGGCTTTCAACATGCACGATCAGCGCAATATTTTTAATGTTTCTGGTGATTACCACCCGGCAACGATTTCTCTTCTCGCTCCCTCCGTAGATGAAGAGCGAAGCATGACTCCCGAAAGAGAGGATGCTATGAAGTTGTGTGGCGCCATGTATGATGAGCTTCAGAAGGACTTCTCGAACAACATAAGCCGCTTCACCGATGAGTTTTATCCCTTGGCCTCGGGAGACAATATGCAGAAGCAAGGCGTGCGCACCGTTACGGTCGAAAGTGGAGGATATCCCAACGACCCAATGCGAGAGGCAGGCCGTCTGAGTACTTTCGCGAGTTTGTTAAGAGCCCTTCAAGTGCTCGATTCAGGTGAATTGGAAGAGTGGGATGCAGGCATTTACCAAAAAATCCCTCTACCCGAAAAGAACTTGTGTGATGTGCTTATCTGGAACGAAGAGATGACATATTGCTACGCCTTCGTTGAAGATCGATACATGGACAATGGCCAGCTCAAAGTGGAGTTTGAACTGATTGAGCAGGGTGAGCTTAAAGACATAAGAGGTTACCGAGAGTTCAAGGCCATTGAGCCCATTGACTTTAAAAATGGGGTTCATTTGAACATGGACGACATTTCGGATGTTTCTGATTTACTAATCGACAGAGGTGTAAATGCAGCAGAAAAAACCATTAAATCCAATTGATCCCGAGAAGATCACCGAAAAGCCTTCCAGCTTACCCTATGCGCATACGGTGGGCGGAGTCCCGATTAAACCAATAGACCAAGGACGCACAAAGGGCAGAGCCATGATGGCGATGTACGAACAGACCGATCGTCAGCTTGGGCAAATTCATAAGCAGATTCAGTTGCTCGCAGAACAGGCGAAGGCCATTCAAGAGCGGAAGGAACTTTCAGAAAAAATATACGAAGCTGAAATCCCGTTCAAACCTTTGATGGGTGAGACCTACCATCTTTATGAGAAGGACGAAAAATATCGCCTTTCCTTGATTGCTCCTAATGAGTGGGGAAAGAACCCACCCTATCGTTTTGTAAACAGCCTTCAGCTCTTAGCTGATCATACTTGGCAGGTTTTGGACGAAGAAATCTGAATTTCAACGCGCATTTTCTGCTTTTCTGTAACTATCGGATCGTGGCTGTCGTAGGTAGGGCAAAGACTTCAGAAAATGAACACAGCCCTCATCATATATATTCTAGGAATAGTTTTCTTGACATACCTCGTTCGAATGATTCGAGCGTCCTTCAATGCAAGTGCACCTACCGCTAAGTACAATGCGGAACGTGTGTACAGAATTCGATCTTATCAGATGCGTAAAGCCATCATGCGAGCTCTCGAGGAGGCCAAATTTGAACTCTGTAATGTAAGTCGTGATGGAGGCGAAATTGTGGCGGTATCAAATGCATCTTTCAGATCTTGGTCGGAACACATCACCATTCGCTTGGTTGACAAGAGTGAAGAGTGCACGGTACGTTTTCGATCTGTTTGCGCGATGCCAACGCAAGTTTTTGATTGGGGCAAGAATCGCAAAAACGCCTTGGATTTTTTCCGAAAGCTCGATTCGAATTTAGATTAGGAAAGATTGCCTGCCTGATTATCTTTAGGCCATGACCTATGTGATTGGCTTTGGCATTTTCCTCTTGGGATTTTTCGGCTCCTTATTTTGTTTGAGCAACGTTCTATTGCCCATGTTTTACTCGTTGCCTCGTCTTCGAGAAGAAAAGAAAAAAGGGAGCTTCAAGGGAAGTCCGTCGGCAACTCCGTTGATTGGCTTCATGTTGCTGTGGACAGGAATCTTTGTCTTAATCACCTTCTTAAACGTCTACTTCCTGTCAGAATATATAGTCCCTTACTTTCTGGGTTTTGCACTTTCTACGGCGGGAATTCTAAAGAAACTGTACGATAAGAGCCCAGACTTAGAAGACGACTTCAAGGATCGTTTTAAAGAGCATTGGAAGTAGGTCTTAGTCACACCGACAGCCTGAGTTTTCTCCTACGGTCGAAGCCTTCGGCGCAGGACTAAATGAAGACCCATGAATCGGCTGACGATCTTCAACTCTCAACTCTCAACTCTCAACTCTCAACTCTCAACTCTCTGTTCTCAACCCCATGCTCTCTGCTCTCATCTCTACAACGGATTACTTCGTGATCCCTAAGCGGAAAAGGTCTTGTGCTCAAGCAAAGTCCTCCGCAGCTTCGCTGCTCCAAGTCTTTTTTCCTGCTCATTCTCCGAAAGCAAGCTTTCTCCGAAGAGCAAGAAAAAAGCCCAATGTGCTCTGCACATGGGCTTTTCTTGTGACTCCGCAGGGATTCGAACCCCGAACCTCCTGATCCGTAGTCAAGTGCTCTATCCAGTTAAGCTACGGAGCCAACATTTGAGCCGCGAAAATAGACAATTCTATTATACATATGTTCTAATTTTCAAGGACAAATACGCTTTCTGAAGTTCAGGGGAAATTGTTAATTACTCTGCAAGAAAGTCCTTAAGCCGCCTCTATTTCTGGAGCACTCATCTTAGTATTATTGTAGCGCGTGCGTTTCATCTCATTCATAGTTCTGCTAAGCATCTGCCAAAGTCTCTTTGGGCAGTTGAATCCAAACAGCAAGTTGGAGCAGGAGGGTTATGATGCGACATATTTAGAGTTTCTTGTCAAAAAACAAATCGACAGCGTTCGGATTTCTAAAGGACTTGAGTCACTGGTGAACGATTCCATCTGTTTTCGAGCAGCTCAGGATCATTCGAAGTATATGACGAAGCTTGGAAAGCTTACGCACTCTCAAGATCGAAACGCACAGAAAAAGACCCCTCAGAAACGGGTAGAGTTTTTCGGTGGTACCAATTATTTCGCCGGGGAAAATGTGCTGTATACGCCTTTCGATACCGATATGTACTACAGTCATGACCGAAGAAGGGAGACTCATTTCGTAGGGAACTATGGTCGTGTTGCTTACGATGTGATGATGGGCTGGGTGAACTCACCAGGGCATTTTCAAAACATCGTAAGCAAGGATTATGAAATAACAGGCTTGGCCGTTGAAGTAGACTGGATTGAAAAGAATGTCTACGTTACTCAAGTTTTTGCAGAGGTGCATGGGAAATATATAGAAAGCGATTGGGGTCAACTCTTTCCGTACCAAGAGGAGCTTAAAAAAAAAGCCCGAGCACTAACTGATGAGAAAGGTTCAAAGAAATCGAAAGTAGATGACGTCGTTTGGCGCAAAATTCCTTGGGGTCTCAAGGTTCCAACGAAGAAGAAACATTGTAGAGGCAGTCGAAGTGACCTTCT
>Ga0209095_1002166_pt1 | contig 10108 bp, 10 predicted proteins | sample COGITO_mtgs_1104_3_FD_184795 | JGI IMG/M metagenome (GOLD analysis project Ga0209095, IMG submission 184795) | Pelagic marine microbial communities from North Sea - COGITO_mtgs_110404 (SPAdes) (version 2) | ecosystem: Environmental > Aquatic > Marine > Epipelagic ... | reverse complement strand
CTGGGCATTTGTTATCACTTATGTGATCAGCTCTCCACCTTGCATTACAATCCCTACAATCTATTAATGGATCAGAAAATGTTTCCTCATGACCAGAATATTTTAGAACCATAGGATTAGTTAGTATTGAAGTATCGATCCCTTCAACATCCTCTCTGTCATAAATCATAGATTTCCACCAGGCACTTTTGAGATTATTTTTTAACTCAACGCCTAGAGGACCATAATCATAAAGCCCCTGAAGACCCCCATATATTTCATTAGATTGGAATATGAAACCTCTTCTCTTACACAGAGAAACAAGGTCTTCCATAGTGTGATTATTCATAGAGTTAGTGAGTGCTTACTATTGTTAATTTACCTTTAATATATATATCTTGACTCAGTATTCTTAAATTTCTTATATTCCCAAGAATATTGACCTGGTATCTTCATTATACATTTTTCAAACTCGCAATTCATTTTATCTACACCTTCTTGAAGATCTTCTGAGAGATCAATTTTATTTCCAAAATGAATTATAAAACCTTCGCCATTTAGTTTTCTTTCACAATACATCAGGTGCGCAGAACAATCAGTTTTCTGCTGGAGTTTGGTTAACAGTGTCATCGAAAGACAGTCTTGGTTAAAAAACTTTGATAAAAGGCCTGCCCCCTTTTTTGGTACCTGATCAGAGGCAATGGCAACTACGTTGCCCTCCCTTAGTGCCAACAACATTTGCTTAATTCCTGAAACATTAGTATCAACCATGCTAACCCCGGCTCTATTTCTAGAGGCCTTCATTATCTTATCTAGTGATTTATTCTTTGGTCTTGTGTAGGGGACAGTGCAATTCGTAGTAGCACCAAGATGATTTATCAAAACCTCAATATTTCCAAGGTGCGGAGTGAAAAGAAGGACACCCTGTCTTGACTCTAAAGATCTTTCAACTGATTGATAGTTAACTATTTCGATAAATTTATCCTGGTTCTTGAGTAATTTCTTACCCCAGACCAACCCACTTTCTAGAAATGCCATAGAGCTATGGAAGAGGCTTTCTTTAAGCAATAGGCCAATCTCTTTTTTATCTTTAGTTGGAAAAACATGTCTTAGGTTAGCTAAGGTAATATTCTTGTGGTTGTTTGGAATCACATAAAGGATAAAGCTTAAACAAGCGCCTAAGAAAAACAGTATTTTATAGGGTGTAGTTTCTAGAATTTTAAGCAATAAGCTGTAAAGAACAAAGGAAAGTGACATATGTTGCTTAACTTCTCCAGAAAGCAGGTGTAAAAATTAATAAAAGAGTAAAAATTTCTAGCCTACCAAGTAACATTGATGCACATAATGCTATTTTTGAGATATCTGTAATATCTCGGTAATTCTCAGATACAGCCCCAAGGCCAGGCCCAAGGTTGTTTAAAGTTGCACCAGCAGCAGAGAATGCAGTTAAAAAATCATTATTTTGAGACAACAAGATCATAAGTAGTATCAAAAAGTTGCAACATAAACAGCAAAAAAACCCCAAACCGACTCTGAAACTCTTGGATCTAATGTTTTTTTTCCAAATTTTATTGTTACAACAGCATTTGGATGGATTAATTTCGTAATTTCACTTGTGCCCTGTCTTATTAATATTAAAGCACGGATTACCTTTATGCCTCCTCCCGTAGATCCAGCACAAGCACCAATAAATGCTACTGTTAATAACATAATAGGAACAAACAATGGCCAGTTTGAGTAGTTAGATGTAAGAAACCCTGTAGTTGTTCCAATAGATACCGCTTGAAAAATACTCTCAACAACCATGTTGTCATAGAAATTTTCGCTAAAATAGAGAGTTAAATATGTTATGAGTGCTGTAGTGGCAAGTAGCGATAGATAAAGTTTTACCTCTGAGTCATAAAAATAATGAAATAACCGTTTTTTTGTCCAAGCAAGATAGTGCAGGGCAAAATTTACTCCAGAAATTACCATAAATATAATCGCAATCCATCTTAGCGATGTACTTTCAAAGAAAGCAAAGCTCTCATCATGAGTAGAAAAACCTCCAATAGAAACTGTAGAAAATGCATGCGAAACAGCATCAAACCAATTCATACCGAAAATTTTATATAAAACTGCACATGCAAAAGTCATCGTAAGATATACAAACCACAAGGCCTTTGCAGTTTCGGTTATTCTCGGCGTAAGTTTTGCATCTTTTAAAGGCCCGGGAGTCTCCGCCTTGTATAATTGCATACCCCCTACGCCAAGTAAGGGCAAGACAGCCACAGCCAGTACAATAATTCCCATTCCGCCAAGCCATTGTAGGGATTGTCTGTAGAATAATAGTGATCTGGGCATTTCATCTAAGCCTATAAACACAGTAGCGCCAGTGGTAGTTAGGCCTGAAATGGACTCAAACAAAGAATCAATGTAGCTAATTCCGCCTAAGTTCGCTAAATAGAATGGAATTGATCCAAAAAATCCTAGTACTGTCCAGAAAAAAATTGTTATTATGAAACCATCTTTTGTTCTCAGGTCTCCATTTTTTTTTGAAGCAAAGAAAAAAAGAAGAAAGCCTATTGAGAAAGTTATGAAACCGGTTGTTATGAAGGCTTTTACTAGATCTTTTTCTTCAAAGAAATACGCAAGAAACCCAGGAAATAGCTGGGCAGCACTAAATAACATCAGGAGGGTTCCTAAAATCCTAGTGGTATAAGGGAGTTTCATGTTACGAGGGCGAAAAGATTTCTTTTACTTGTTTGATGGCAGTTTTATCTGTTAAAAATACTATAACATGATCGTTCTCCCTCAAATGCACATGATCATGCGCTATTTTCCCTTTATTATCTCTTATTAAGGCACCTATGGTTGCACCTTCGGGAAGGGATATTTCTCCAAGCTCTTTACCTATACTGCTTTGTTTGCCTGTTGGTGATTCCTTGGCAATTGTTTCTATGGCCTCAGCAGCTCCTCTTCTTAATGAGTGAACTTTAACTACATCCTTACCTTCAATCTCGGCTAGAAAAGTTCCTATTGTTATCAGAGAAGGTGTAATTGCTATATCTATACCCTTGTCTTGGACTAAATCTACATAAGCTGGATTATTGATTAATGCGACAACTTTGTGTGCACCCATGTCCTTTGCCAGGAGGCATGACATTACATTTGCTTCATCATCATTTGTTACAGCTGCAAATACATCTGTTCCTTCAATATTTTCATCATAGAGAAGATGTTTATCACACACGTTACCTTCAAGAACAATTGATTGTTCAAGTTTTTCAGATAATCTTTTTGCTCTTTCGTGATCTGATTCAATAATTTTTACTCTATGTACATTCTCAATTCTTTTGGCAAGTCTGCTGCCTATTTTTCCTCCTCCAGCAATCATTACACTCTTATAAGGCTCTTCTTTCTTTCTCATTTCATTGACTACTTTAGATGCTTCGCCTTTCTTCGAAATAAAGAAAACTTCATCCTCAGCCCTTATGGTCGTTTGCCCCGTAGGTATTATTGAGGTTCCTTCTCTAAAAATAGCCGCCACCCTGGAATCAACTTTAGGCATATGTTTTTTTAGATCACCTATCTCATGACCAATCATAGGACCTCCCTCAACAGCTTTCACTGCAACGAGATTTAATTGACCTTCCCCAAATTCCATTACTTGCAATGATCCTGGAACTTCAATTAATCCTTCAATATGATCAGTTATTAGTTGCTCTGGACTGATGTGAACATCTACAGGAATTTTGCCTGACTCCATCGCTTCTTTTGTTTTTCCTTTGAGATAGGAGATTTCTCTTACTCTCGCAATAGTCTTTACGGATTCATTTAGAACCTTGGAAATAAGACATGCCACCAAGTTGGTTTCATCGCTGCCTGTTACAGCAACGACCATATCGGCATCTTTAATGCCGGCATTAACAAGTATATTTGGATAAGAGGCACCGCCGAGAACAGTTCTTATGTCAGCCTCTTCTTCGAGTTTATGAAGTTTTACGGAATCGTTATCGATAATGGTAAGGTCATTTTCTTGAGACAACAGGTTAGCAAGCGTGCTACCTACAGCTCCGGCCCCCAAAATGACTATTTTCAAAAGTATATGTAAGACAATTTTTCTTTGATTATAGTCTTATTTTTCGAATAGAAAATAGTTATTGGAAGCTTAATTAAATTTATTTGTTATCTTCAATAATGTCTCTGTAGGCAGATATGAACTCTTGTCCTGAAACAATATTCTTCCCTTCCATTTATATATCTTCAATTAATATAGCGCTACCTGCCCTACAAAAGATTATCATCCCATCATCAGTTGACTCTATATGACCCGGTTTTAGATTTTGATCTTGTTTATATTCTTTGGCCTTATGAATTTTTATTCTTTTATCACCAAGTAAGAAATAAGCACCATATTTAGAGTAGAAGGCATTTATTTTGCTGATAATTTTTTTTGCGTCTTCTGCCCAATCAATCTGGAGCATTTCTTTAGTTATCTTAGGAGCAAAGCTTGCTTCGTTATCGTTTTGATTTTTGGCTTCAATACTTTCAGATTCTATAAGATTAAGAAATTCGCATAAATTCTTCTCACTTAAGCCTATGAGCTTTTCTTCAAGAGTTCTTAGATTATCTTGTATTTCAATTCCGCATTCATGGATCTGATATACGGGACCTTCATCCAAACCTTCTGACATTTGCATGTAACTAATGCCAGATTTCTTGTCTCCATTTAGCAGACAATACTCCATAGGCGAAGCCCCTCTCCATTTAGGTAATATTGAAGCGTGAACATTAATGCAGCCATGTCTAGGAATATCTAATATATTTTTGGGAATTAAAAGGCCATATGCCACAACCAAGACTAGATCTGGTTTTAATTTTTTAAGCATATTTAATGTACCTTCTTCTTTGAGATTGGCGGGCTGAAAAACTGGAATGTTTTTATGAAGGGCTAATTCTTTGACAGGCGAAAATTTAACTTTCTTACCTCTACCTGATTTTCTATCAGGCTGAGTTAATACACATGAAATCTCATGATGAGATCCTATTATCATCTTTAGATGTTCTGTTGCAAAATCTGGCGTGCCAGCAAAAACAATTTTCATGACCTTTTATATACCTTTAGCTTTATTGAGCTTTTTTCTAATCATCTCTCTTTTAATATTTGAAATGAAATCAACCATCATTTTTCCATCTAAGTGATCCATTTCATGTTGAATAACAACTGATAATAAATCATCCGTTATTATATTCATCTCTTCTCCTTCTAAATTAAATGCAGCTATCTCTACTGAGCGTGGTCTGGACAATTCTTCATAAAAACCGGGCACAGATAGACAGCCCTCAGAGTGGGATACCTTTTCAGAATCAACTATTTTTTTCAATTTGGGGTTAATTAAAATTAAAGGATTATCCTTATCCTCACTTATATCTATGACAATAATTCTTTTATGAACATTCACTTGTGTTGCAGCTAAGCCTATTCCAGAACCCTCATACATGGTCTCCAGCATATCATTTGTTATTTGCTTAAGACTGTCATCAAATTGTGTAACAGGTTCTGCTACTGTTCTCAGTCTAGGATCAGGAAATAGTAAAACTTTTAATAATGCCATGATTTAATTTTTGATATTTTAGTATACAATTTTTGTTTAGGAGGAAATTGTGACTGTAACTGTATCAATACTAATAGGATCTGAATCAGACTTAACCTTAGCCAATAAAAGCTCTGAAACACTGGATTCTTTATCAATATCTAATTCAATTCAGGTTCTCTCGGCTCATAGGACCCCTGAATTGCTTGAAACCCATGTTCGAGAATGTGAAGCGGGAGGAACTAAGGTTTTTATAGCGATGGCAGGTTTGGCTGCTCATTTAGCTGGAGCTGTAGCTTCTAAAACTGTGTTACCGGTTATTGGTGTTCCGGGAGACGGGGGACCTTTAAGCGGAATGGACGCTCTTCTATCTACTGTGCAAATGCCAAAAGGCATACCTGTTGCAACTGTTGCTATCGGGTCAGCAGGAGCAATAAATTCTGCTTACTTGGCGGCTCAGATACTGGGAGTTGAATCTGAATCAATTAGAAATAGTTTATTAAAAGTTAGAGAGGATGGTGTTGAGGCTATTAAAGCTTCAAACAAAAAATTGGCTGATTCCTAGGCCATGTACTCGCTCGGTTCGATCATTGAACATTTAAAATCTGGAGAATTAATAGCCTACCCCACGGAAGGAGTTTGGGGTCTAGGATGTGATCCCAATAATCTCGAAGCGGTAAAAAAGATACTCGATCTTAAGGAGCGATCCTCTAATAAAGGGCTGATTCTTCTGGGCTCGAGATTTGAACAATTTAATGAATATGCATTTGCTGAAGAATATAAAGCAAAATTAATGACCAAATGGCCTGGTCCTCATACTTGGCTGGTACCTTCTAAGCAAGGTGTAAGCACTCTAATAATAGGATCTAATGATAAAGTGGCTTTAAGGCTAAGCAGTCATGAGATTGTTTGTGAACTGTGCGAGGGTTTTGGAGGAGCCATAATTTCTACTTCTGCTAATAAAGAAGGCCTGCCAACCCTTACAGGAGAGAGAGAAATCGCGGATGTTTTTCCAGATGTTAAGATATTAAAAGGACGCCTAGGTGACTTAAAGAGACCGTCTACAATCCAGGATGTTGTTACAGATTTCATCGTGAGATAGTTATGAAAGAATTAAAAAAATTTGCTGTTATAGGAAGTCCAATCGAACACTCTCTATCCCCAAAAATACATAGCCTGTTTGCAGAAAGCCTTGGAATAAAGATTAGCTATGAAGCCCTGAAAGTAGAAGAGGTGGAATTTACAACCAGAGTCAAACAGTTATTTGACGAAGGGTATGATGGTCTGAATGTAACTCTGCCTCATAAGGAGTCCGCCTTCAAGTTTGCGGATTCTTTATCTGATGATTCAGTCTTATGTGAATCTGTTAATACGCTTTGGATGGAAGATGGATCAATATGTGCAGACACAACAGACGGAAGGGGTTTAATGAAAGACCTTTTAAATAAAGAGATAGATGTCAAGGATGCCAAGATTCTCCTTTTAGGAGCGGGCGGGTCTGCAAAAGCAATAATTCCAGCTCTACTTAGAAATAATCCAGAGAGCATTACTATATCCAACAGAACTCCTGAAAGAGCCGAGTACCTTGCAGATAGATTTTCTTCTCCCGGTAGGGTTATGAAATCCATTCCTTTATCGGCAGAAATAGACTTCGAGCCAGACTTGATTATTAACACCTCATCTGCAGGAGTCTTAGATCAAGGCATGAAATTACCACCTAATATCTTTTCCAGTCACCCAAGTGTCTATGATCTTTCTTATGCCACTTCAAATACTCCGTTCATGAATTTAGCTTTGTCCCGTGGTTCAAAAAATTGTTATGACGGTATTGGAATGTTAATAGAGCAGGCGGCCTTAAGCTTTCAAATATGGACAAAAGAAGTTCCTGATACTGATTTTGATATAGAGCTACTTTCATAACCTTATTTTGTAAGCAAAACCCTCTTTAATTTCTTTGTCTTTAAGCTATTGTTTGAAGAAACTGATTAGTTTAAAATACGCCCGCTGTTCCGGTTCGCCCACCTTAAAACAAATATATAAAATTTAATGACTTATATTAAAAAAGTTTTCACAAAGTTCATCTTTATGGTCATGCCTGTTATGTTTTCATCACTTGTTTTTTCTGAAGACTCAGACTACAACATGAAAGTTGGCGTAACAGAGGTAAGTCAAAGCATCTTTGAACTCCATATGCTCATATTCTGGATATGCGTGGGTATCGGAGTCATAGTTTTTTCAATAATGTTTTGGTCTCTATTTAAATACAGAAAATCGAAAGGAGCTGTCGCAGCAGATTTCGATGATAACTTCTGGCTTGAAATAGGTTGGACTGTAGCCGCAACATTGGTGCTGGTCTGGATGGCTGTTCCTTCAACACAAGTCATGGTTAAGGCCTATGATGATGCCGAAGGAGAAATTAATATTCTTATTACCGGGCATCAATGGAAATGGCACTATAAATATTTAGAAGACGAAGTAGGTTTTTTCAGCAATTTAGCAACAAGCCAAGAACAAATAAATGGAGAAGTGCCTAAAGGAGAGTTTTATCTAAGAGAGGTTGATGAGCCTTTAGTCATACCAACAAATACAAGGATAAGATTTTTGATAACTGGTAATGATGTTATCCATTCTTGGTGGGTGCCTGATTTTGCTGTAAAGCAAGATGCGATACCGGGATTCATAAACACTGCATGGACAAATGTCCCAGAGCCAGGAATTTTTAGAGGTGCCTGTACAGAGCTGTGCGGTATTAAACATGCCTTTATGCCTGTTGTAGTTAGAGCAGTTGAAAGGGAAGAGTTTGATGCCTTCATCGCTACAAAGGTGGCTCTTGCTGAAGAAGAAAGGATGCTAACTTCTAAAGTCTGGACTAAAGAAGAGTTGATGGAAAGAGGTGAGGGTTTTTACGCTACAAATTGCTCTGCATGCCATCAAATTAATGGTAAAGGAATACCTCCTGTATTTCCAGCGCTAGATGGAAGTCAAATAGCTATGTTTGACAGTAAGAAGCATATAGAAATATTGATGGAAGGTGTGCAGGGTTCAGCTATGGCTGCTTTTGGAGACTCATATAGTGAAGTTGATATAGCATCGGTCATAACTTACACAAGGCAGGCTTGGTCGAACGGAGAAAATGGTGACGGTGTTATCGTCACTCCACAAGACATTGTTGCTTACAAAAACAGAATAGATTTATAAAAAGGAATAAAATAATGAGTACAGTAGTAGAAACACATGATCACGGACATCACGGACCAGCTAAGGGACTTTCTAGGTGGCTCTTTACAACAAATCATAAAGATATAGGAACACTTTATTTATGGTTTAGTTTCATCATGCTATTTATAGGTGGAGCCATGGCCATGGTAATTAGAGCTGAACTATTCCAGCCAGGATTGCAAATTGTTCAACCTGAATTCTTCAATCAGATGACCACAAATCATGGTCTTATTATGGTGTTTGGGGTAATAATGCCTGCTTTTGTGGGTCTTGCAAACTGGATGTTACCAATGCAAATAGGAGCCCCTGATATGGCCTTGCCGAGACTGAATAATTTAAGTTTTTGGTTGCTGCCTATGGCCTTTGGAATTTTGCTTTCTACTTTATTTATGCCGGAAGGAGGACCAAATTTTGGTTGGACTTTCTATGCTCCTTTATCAACTACATATGCACCTAATACGGTTAACTTCTTTATTTTCTCAGTTCACGTTATGGGAGTTTCTTCAATTCTAGGTTCTATAAACATAATCACTACAATATTTAATATGAGAGCTCCTGGGATGACCCTAATGAAAATGCCTCTATTTGTCTGGAGCTGGTTGATTACCGCTTATCTATTGATAGCTGTCATGCCCGTTCTCGCTGGTGTGGTTACTATGATGTTAATGGACATCAATTTTGGAACAAGTTTCTTCAATGCTGCTGGTGGTGGGGATCCTGTTTTATTTCAGCACGTATTTTGGTTCTTTGGTCACCCAGAAGTTTATATAATGATTTTGCCAGCCTTTGGTATTGTCTCCCATATAATTGAAACCTTCTCAAGAAAACCAATCTTTGGTTATTCTTCTATGGTGTATGCAATGGCCTCTATTGCTATTTTATCTTTTGTTGTATGGGCTCATCACATGTTTACAGTGGGCATGCCTCTAGCTGGTGAGTTATTTTTCATGTATTCAACTATGTTAATAGCTATTCCCACAGGCGTTAAAGTCTTCAACTGGGTAGCGACTATGTTTAGAGGTTCTATTACCTTTGAAACACCAATGCTTTTTTCAATAGCATTCGTTGCCTTATTTACTATTGGAGGTTTTTCAGGCTTGATGTTGGCGATTGTTCCGGCTGACTTCCAATATCATGATACTTATTTTGTTGTTGCTCACTTTCATTACGTTTTGGTTCCAGGCGCTCTCTTTGGAATCATAGCAGGAGCCTATTATTGGCTTCCTAAGTGGACTGGTAACATGTATGACGAGACCCTTGGTAAATTACATTTTTGGCTAACTTTTATATCTGTAAATGTAACTTTTTTCCCTATGCACTTCGTAGGACTTGCA
>Ga0209095_1002165_pt1 | contig 10114 bp, 11 predicted proteins | sample COGITO_mtgs_1104_3_FD_184795 | JGI IMG/M metagenome (GOLD analysis project Ga0209095, IMG submission 184795) | Pelagic marine microbial communities from North Sea - COGITO_mtgs_110404 (SPAdes) (version 2) | ecosystem: Environmental > Aquatic > Marine > Epipelagic ... | reverse complement strand
AATTTTAGTAGGTCTTGATAATTCAGAATTTGTTGCAAATAAAATAGTTGAGAAAAATCTCTCTGTTAGACAAGCAGAAAATTTTGTAAAAATTTTTAAGATAAAGAAACAATCTTTTAAAGGACAACGTGACATTAATTTACAGTCATTAGAAAACTCAGTTCGAGAAAAAATTGGTCTTAATGTTTTAATTAAAAATAAAAAAAACAACACAGGGTCTCTTGTGTTTGAATATAAAGATTTAGATCAATTAAATAAACTAATTGAGATTATAAAAATTAATTATTAATTGATATAAGTTTTTTCAATTATAAAATTTGATAAAATATTAATTGAATTTACAGGATTTTTTTTAATTAATAATTCGACCTCATTAATCTCATAAAGTAAAGACTTTGCTTTATTATATGACCAATTTTTAATTTGTTGTTTTATAATTTCTTTATCTTTCCAAAATATAGGTGGTTTAAATCCAGCAATTGTAGCATCTAAATTGTTTAATTTAGCTTGTTCTTTGCATAATCTAACTAGTCTTTTTGTCTTTATTAGCATAGTTCTAGTTATAAGAATGCAGTCTTCCTGGGAATAATTGTTTTCATTAAGCACATTGATTGTTTTTTTTTTATTTTTAGATAAACAACTATCGATTAATTCTGAAACACTATAATTTTCAGCTAAATTTGTTAGTTTAAGAATATCTTCTATTTCAATTTTTTTTTTATTTTGTGAAAAGTTTTTTATCTTTTCAAGTTCATTTTTTAAATTTTGTCTGTCACCGCGAGATCTTCCCACAATTAAATTTATTATTTGTTGAGAAATTTGAATATTATTTTCTCTAAAAAATTGACTTGTTATTGTTGATAATGTTTGTGCATTATCTTCGTAAAATGGAACACATACGGTTAGTTCATTTTTTTCAAAAAATGATCTTAATTTGGATTTTTTTTCAAGTATTCCCCCGTTAACAATTAAAATCACTTCCTCAGGATTTTTTTCTACAATTTCTTCTACCAATTCTTTAATCTTATCCGTGGCTCTATTGATAATAATTAATTTTTCGTTTTCAAAAAAAGATTTTGTTAAAAGGTTTGAAAAAAAAGTTTCTTTATTATTTAAAATTTCATTTTCTTCATAGAAATAACAGCTTTCTAGGTTTTTTTTTTTAAATTCATCATCAATTAATTGATTTTTAAAGCCTTGGTTTTCACCATAAAATAAAAAAAATTTGTGTTTGCTTTTAATTTTTTTTATTTCGAATGACTTAACAATCATTTTAAAATTTTGATAAATATCTTATTACTTCTTCAATAACTTTTTCAATTAATATTATTTCAATATCTTTCTCATATTGGCTAAGTGCAAATTTATCTGAATTAGAATTATAATCAAATTGTTTAAAGAATTCTTTTTCTACTTTTTTGTTTTGATCATCAGTTGTTTTAAGATTTAATCTTACGGTCATTTTATAACGAGAGGGATTACCCATTGAGTCTTTTGAAACTATAGAAATATTTTTTTTTGTATCAATTTCCAATACAATTTGTTTGATAGCATCACGGTTAGAAAAATTTTTTATTCTTTTTTCAAATATATTGTTTAATTTGTTTGTCTCCAACTTTTTGATGTTAATAATATTTAAGTTAATATTTTTGTTTGAATAAACAGCTTTATATCCACAGCTATTTAATATTATAAAAATTATAATTAAAACTATTTTATTCATCAGATAATTAAGTTTATCAGTTTATTTTTAATATAGATTGTTTTTTTTAATTCTTCATTATTAATAAATTTATTTATTAAAGGATTGTTTTTTATTTTAATAATTAATTCACTTTCAGAAACTTCATTAGTTAGATTAATTATTCCTCTTTTTTTACCGTTTATTTGAACAACGATATTAATATTCTCATTCAATATCTTTTTTTGATCGACATTTGGCCATTCAAGTTTATTTTTAGAATCTAGTTCTAGCAAACATTCGCTTGCTAGGTGAGGCGCCACAGGATGTATTAAACTTAATATTTTCTTATAATTTTTTGTCAAACTAAAATAATTAATTGGTTTTTCAATTTCTTTGTTTAAGTAATTATAGGTTTCATGGAAATTTGCTATGATTACATTGTAATGAAAATTATCTATATTTTTTGTAATTTTATCAATCATAATATTGGTAAACGATTCCAATGAACTAGAGTCACCATTTTCATTTTTCAGTGAAATTTTTGAAATAATTTTTTTGTGTAAAAGCCAAAATTTTTGAATAAATTTATATGAAGCTTGCATTCCTTGATCGGACCACTGCACATCTTTTTCAGGAGGACTATCTGATAAAATAAAAAGTCTCACCGCATCTGCACCATAATTTAAAATAATTTTTGCTGGATCCACCGTATTCTTTTTAGATTTTGACATAGACTCACTTGGTCCAACTTTTATTTTTTCATCAGGTTTTTCCTTTAAATAAAAGTTTATGTTGTCGCTGGTTTCAATATCATCAGGACTTAACCATTGATTGTTTTTATCTTTATAAGTCTCATGACAAACCATTCCTTGTGTAAAAAGTCCTTTAAATGGTTCAGGGTTTATAAATTCTTTTCTTTGATCTTTTATTGCATGCATAAAAAACCTAGAATATAAAAGATGTAGTATTGCATGCTCTACACCTCCAATGTATTGGTCGACAGGCATCCAATATTTAATTTCGTCTAAAGCAAATCCTACTTCCGTGTTCTTGCTTGAACAAAATCTTAAAAAATACCAAGAAGAATCCACAAATGTGTCCAAAGTATCCGTTTCTCTTCTGCATTTTTGACCATCAATTTCTATTTCAATCCATTCTTTTTGATGATCTAAAGGATTACCTTTAGTATTTAAATTAATGTTTTCTGGTAGTGTTACAGGTAAATCTTTTTTGGGAATTTTAACAATTTCATTTTTTTCATTATAAGCAATCGGTATAGGGCAGCCCCAATATCTTTGTCTTGAAATGCCCCAGTCTTTAAGCCTAAAATTAATTTTTTTTTTACCTAATTTTTTTTCTTCTAATATTTTAATAGCCTCTAAAATAGATTGATCTGGTGCACTTAAATCATTCAAAAATTTTGAATTAATTATTTTACCAGGACCAGTATAAGCCTTGCCACTTAGTTCAATTTTATCTTTTGAGTCAATTGGACTAACAACTGAAATGATATTTAAGTTATATTTTTTTGCAAAATCAAAATCTCTTTGATCATGTGCAGGACAACCAAATATTGCCCCAAATCCATAATCCATTAAAACAAAGTTTGCGAAAAAAACAGGTACTTTTATAGTCGGGTCTAAGGGATTAATAGCCATTAGACTTGTTGGAAATCCTAATTTTTCTGCTTGAGCAATAGACTCTTCTGTTGTGCCAGTTTTAGAACATTCTCTCTTAAATTCTAAAAATTTTTTATCATTTTGATAAAATTTTGCTATCGGGTGATCAACAGATACTGCCAAGAAGGAGCAACCAAATAACGTGTCGGGTCTTGTGCTAAAACATTTTATGCTTTTTACAGGCACCTTACTATCTATTTGAAAATCTATTTCACAACCAAAAGATTTACCTATCCAGTTTTTTTGCATAGTTTTCACTTTATTAGGCCACTCATTAAGTGTTTCTAGCCCGTCTAATAGCTCGTTAGAAAATTTTGATATATTGAAAAACCATTGGTTTAATTTTTTTCTCTCAACTAAAGCACCAGATCTCCATCCTCTTCCATCAATTACTTGTTCATTGGCCAAAACGGTTTCATCAACCGGATCCCAATTGACATAATTTTCTTTTCTGTAAACAAGACCTTTTTCATATAATTCTAAAAAGAGAGCTTGTTGATGCTTATAATATTCAGGTGAGCATGTTGAAATTTCTTTATCCCAGTCAATTGAAAGACCTAATTGTTTTAATTGGCCTCGCATTGTACTAATATTTTTTTCAGTCCATTTTTTTGGATCTAATTTATTTTGTCTAGCAGCATTTTCAGCTGGCATACCAAAGGAGTCCCAGCCCATAGGGTGTAAAACATTATAACCTTGCATTATCTTAAATCGTGCTAAAACATCTCCTATGGTATAATTTCTTACATGTCCCATATGAATTTTACCCGATGGGTAAGGAAACATTTCTAGACAATAAAATTTTTTTTTATTTTTGTCTAATGAGCTTTTAAAAAAGCCATTATTGATCCAATGATCTTGCCATTTTTTTTCGATTAGTTTAAAATTGTATCTAGTCAATATTAATAAAATTATTTATTTTTTATTAAGGTCATTCCTTATCCACCGAGGCTCATTTTTTACTACACTATTTTGCGACATTACTTATCTTTAAGTGTAGTTCGTTTCTTTCTACCATATTCTTTGGCATTTTTTGAAAATAGACCTTTTTCTAAAATTGCAGCACGTTTAAGAATTGCTAATTTTATTTCAGGTTCTATGTTGGATGTAATTTTATTAACATTGCAACCCGTTCCATTGCTTAGGCATATTCTTTCATGGACACTGATATCTAGAGCATCAGCTCTAATTTCATTAGATAAAAATCTTACAGTAATCTTTAAGTCTCTCTTTTCATTTTGATCATTTGAATTACCATCAAACCATTCTGTTATTAAAATACCTCCAGAGTAACTCGCATTTGAAAAGGGAACAAAATTTAGTACATCCATAGACGCTCTCCATAACTCATTAGAGGAGGCAAAATCAAAAGTGCCACCACTTGAAGATCCCTTGCCAAATCTAATTCCTCTACCCTCTGTAATATTTTTCTTTACCCGATCATCAACATTTACCGGTGTATCTTTAACATCGGCTTTTCTAAAAATGTTATTCGAACATCCTGAAAAAGTGAAAAAAATTAGAAAAAGAAAGATAAAATATTTTTTTAAGAAATACATTTGTAGTCAAAAACCATTTGTTTTGTTGAATTTCAACAAAAAAATTGATTATATGTGATAATTTTGTCACATTTCAATAAAATAGACACTTTAGAGTAAATTCTTAGACTAAAAAAAAATTTTTTTGTTAAAAAGTCTTATTCATATGAATAATAACAAAAGGAAATAAATATGACAAATATAAAAAAATTGGGTCTTTCAGCATTAGCAGGTTCGCTAGTTGCAGTTAGTGCTCAAGCAGGAGAAATGGCCGTAACAGGTTCTGCTAACGTAACATACGTTACTGGAAAAAATGCTGCTAACGGAAAAGCAATCGGTACTGATAAAGACGTAGCTTTTACAGGTACTGGTGAATTAGATAATGGTTGGAACTTCACAGTTAGCACATTGTTAACTGATGGTTACTCTGTATCATCATCTTACACATCTTTAACGATGGGTTCTATGGGAACTGTATCTTTTGGTACAGATACTGGTGGAGCTAACTACAAGTATGATGAAGAAGTGCCACAAGCATACGAACAAATGTCTGATGCACAGCAAACAACTGCTAACAGAGTTGGAACTATTCATGACTCAAACATGATCGTTTATAACTCACCTTCATTTGATTTAGGTGGTATAACTGCATCATTTGACTTAGAATATTCGCCAAATGCTAATGCTACAGGATCTAATGATGGTGGTAGTGCAAGTGCAGATGATAACTTCGGAGATGCTACTGGTGCGGGTGTAACTTTAAGTTACGATGCACTTAAGTTTGGTATCTACGGTGCTGACATTGATAGAACTACTCCAGGCACAGAAGGAACAGACGCTTTCGAAGGTGCATGGTATGTAAACTATTCATTTGGACCAGTTTCAATTGGTTACACTGAATCTTACATGGATGGTGGTGCTAATGGAACTCCAGAAGATGTTAATAGTGCAAAAGATGCTGGAACAGATAACACAAGAACAGCTAATGGTTTCTTTGAAGGTGAACAAGTGTCGATCGCTTTCAACGTGAATGAAAACCTTTCGGTTTCATACACTGAATCAGAAGAAACTTATGATGCGCAAGATAATGCAGCAACAGCTGTAGCTGATGTTACGCAAAAAGTTGAAGGTATCCAAGTAGCTTACTCTATGGGTGCTATGTCAATTAAAGCATACAAACTTGACGTTGAAAATCCAGCGTTTGATGAAGATGCAGCTGATAAAACTGCTAATGAAATCGCACTTGGTTTAGCGTTTTAATTAAATAGATTATTTAATTTTAAAACGGCCCAAAATTAATTTTTTGGGCCGTTTTTTTTATCCAAGATATTCCTGCAAAACCTTCACAATTTAAGAGTTTTAATTTTTTTATATTCTTTTGATTAATTCCTCCAAGAGCAATAAAGACACTTTTGCTATTCATTGTAAGTAAGTTAAATTTATTAATACCAAGAAAACCAATCTTTTTATTAACCTTAAATATTGGAGCTAAGAAAATTAAATTACAACCTTGATCTTCCTTCAGTTTAATTTCAGCTCTGTTGTGAGCTGAACCTATAATTAAAAAATCATTTGGTTTGGATAAAAAATTGAAATTTTTAACTTTGTTAAAAGATGGAATATAAACTCCGTTTAATCTATGTTTAATAGCTAATTTAATATTATTTGACAAATAAAGCTCTCTTTTATTAGCCCTACAGTAATTTTTTAATGATAATATTGTACTTTCATCAGGTTTTTTTTTATAATTACGATAAATAATTGAAATATTTTTATTTAAGTTATTTAAATCAGCAGGATTAAAATCCTCAACAAACAAGTAAATTTTAGGAAATTTTTTTTGCATCAAAGTATTAATAATCTAGTTTCTATCCAAAATACATTAAAGATAGAAAAAAAAGATTCAAATCAAACAAAAATAATAGCTGTTAGTAAAACATTTCCAATTAATGAAATATTACCTTTAATTAATCACGGCCAAGTTCATTTTGGAGAGAATAAAGTTCAAGAAGCGGTAGAGAAATGGCAAACGTTAAAGCAGGACTTTAAACATCTTCAATTACATATGATTGGTAAACTACAGTCAAATAAAGTTAAGTTTGTTGTGGGTTTATTTGACTATATTCATTCATTAGATAGCTTAAAATTAGCCAAAAAAATTTCTGAAGAACAAAAAAAATTCAAAAAAAAATTAAAGATATTTATCCAAATAAATATTGGAAATGAGAGCCAAAAAAGCGGAATTGACGAAGCTGAATTAAATGAATTTCATAAAATATGTATAAACGAATTAGAATTAGATATTATTGGATTGATGTGCTTGCCACCACAAAATGGAGATACTAAAAAATATTTTTCTAAAATGAAGAATCTTGCAGAGCGAATAGATGTTAAAGAATTAAGCATGGGCATGTCAAATGATTACCTTGAAGCAGCAAAATATGGGGCTACCTACCTAAGAATTGGATCTAAAATTTTTGGAAATAGAAATTAACCAATTTTTATTTTGGAGTTATTTTTTATTAATTTTAATAAAATTTCAAAATCTTTCCTCTTTAGTGCTATGCAACCCGATGTTGGTCTATAGTTATCGGTTAAATGAATAAATATAGCACTACCCTTATGAGGTATTTTTTTATCATTATGACTAATTGTAATTAAGTAATCATACTTATGGTCACTTCTATATAAGTATTCTTTAAGATTTTTATTTGTAGTTTTAATTTCTGTATTATATTTTTTATCATTTGAGTCATCACACCAGGCCATATTTTTATTAATTGCTTTTTTATTAATTGAGCATTTTGGAATACCAACACGATCTTTTCTGAAATATAATTTCTTTAAATTAAATAAACCTTTCGGTGTTGAAAAATCTCCCTCTTCTTTTTGTGAGTTTAAGCCATTTTTTCCCACACAACATCTCATCTTAAAATCATCAATTATAAGAGTGTTTTTATTTAGTACATGAATTATCATAAAAAAAATTAAATATATTTATGCAAAATGTTATTATAATAAATTATAATTCACTATATGAAATATTTGATGACTTAAAAGAAAATTTACCTTTTAATATAATTAAATTTAAAAATGAAGATGACTTTTTTAAAGATAATAGTCTTGATAAAAGAAAATCTCTAATCATCTTAAATAAAAAAACGAAACTATTATTTAATCATGGTCTTCATGAAAGTAACATTTTATATTTAAATGACTTACCTTTATCTTTTGAAAAACTTTTAGAAAAAATTAATATTAACCTAATTAAGTTAAGATATAGTTTACAGTCTAAAATTAATATAAAAGATTTTCAATTAGATATTAATTCAAAGCACTTATCTAAATTGGGTATAACTTTAAAATTAACTGAAAAAGAAATTGAAATAATACTGTATTTAAATAAAAAAAAAATTAATTGTGATATTGCTGATTTACAAAAAAATATTTGGGGGTATTCTGCAAATATTGAAACACACACAGTGGAGACCCATATTTATAGATTAAGAAAAAAAATAGACAAAGTTTTTAAGGATAAAAAATTTATTGTAAGTCAAAAAAATGGTTATTTAATTGGCTAAAAAATTTTAATTAAGTCTAGCACCCACTTTTTGAATTATTTTTGCAGACATATCAGTTCCTTTTTCTAAAGCTTCTTTGGTTGAGATATTGTTAATAAATCCATGAAGAAAACCTGCTGCAAAAAGATCTCCAGCACCAGTTAAATCAATAATTTTTAAATCTGTCTTACTTTTACATTCTATAACTTCTTTATTTTTAATGGCCACACTTCCTTTTTCACCACGTGTAATAATTAAGATTTTTCTAATTTGTTTGCCAAACTCAACAACATCCTCAAAATCTTTTGCATCAATCAATGATTTAATTTCTTGCTCATTAGCAAAAATAATATCAAGTTTGTTACTGACTAAATCTAAAAAATCACTCTTATGTCTTTCCACACAAAATTGATCAGACAGAGACATTGCTTTAGTACGAGAGAAAGACATTGCTTTGTTAAAGGCTGACTTTGGCTCTCCCTTATCCCATAAGTAACCCTCAAGAAAAATCATTTCACTTTCTTTTATAGCTTTTTCATCAATATCATTTTCATTTATTTTTCCTGCAATACCCAAATAAGTGACCATCGTTCTTTCGGCGTCAGGAGTGATTAAAATTAAACATGTTCCAGTTGGTAAAATTTCTCTTTTTTTATTATAGAAATATTGCACTTTTTCTTTAGTTAGACCTTCTTCATATTTTTGTCCTAAATCATCAGCATTAACTTTACCAATAAAGCCAACATCATTTCCTAATTGAGATAATCCAACAATAGAATTTGCAACCGATCCACCAGAAATAGTTTGTTCTATTTTAAGAGTTGATAATAGTTTTTTAAATTCAACTTCATCAACTAATTTCATTGTGCTTTTTGTTAATTGATTATCAATTAAATATTGATCATTAATTCTGCATACAACATCCACAATAGCATTACCAATTCCTAGAATTTTCATATTAAGCTTTTTTTATTTGAACAGGATTTCTTCGATTAGGATAACAAGTCGTACAGATTTTACAAGTCAAACCATAACACTCTCTAGCTTTACAAAACTCTCTTCCATAATAAATTATTTGTAAATGTAACTTACTCCATGTTTTTTCTGGAAATATTCTTTTTAAATCTTTTTCTGTTTGAATTACATTCTTGCCACTAGTTAATCCCCATCGTTGAGCTAGTCTATGGATATGAGTATCAACAGCAAAAGCAGGAACTCCAAATCCTTGAGACATAACTACACTTGCTGTTTTATGGCCTACACCAGGCAGTTTTTCAAGTTCTTCAAAGCTTTTAGGCACTTTACCCCTATGTTTTTCTATAAGCTGTTTTGACATTAGATAAACATTTTTTGCTTTAATACGAAAGAGACCAATACTTTTAATTAATCTTTCAATCTTTTTTCTACCTAATTTTACAAAATGTTCTGGTTTATTGTATTTTGGGTAAATATTTTTTGTAACATTATTAACATTTAAATCTGTACATTGTGCTGATAACAGAACCGACATTAGTAGAGTAAAGTTGTTAGTGTGATTTAATGGGATAGGAGTTGTTGGATAAATTTTATTTAAAATTTTAAGTATTTTTTTAGCCTTTTCCTTTTCATCCATTATTTAAAGTTTAATAAATCTCTCATTGAGTAAAGTCCAGG
>Ga0209095_1002162_pt1 | contig 10128 bp, 8 predicted proteins | sample COGITO_mtgs_1104_3_FD_184795 | JGI IMG/M metagenome (GOLD analysis project Ga0209095, IMG submission 184795) | Pelagic marine microbial communities from North Sea - COGITO_mtgs_110404 (SPAdes) (version 2) | ecosystem: Environmental > Aquatic > Marine > Epipelagic ... | reverse complement strand
TTCCAATTCCTCCATTGATGCCCATAAACAGGGCCTAAGTTTCCCTTTTCATCTGCCCATTCATTCCATATACGTACCCCATTTTCTTGAAGGTAGCCGATATTGGTGTCCCCTTTTAAGAACCAAAGCAATTCATAGATCACAGATTTGACGTGTATTTTCTTAGTTGTCACCAAAGGAAATCCTTCTGAGAGATCAAAACGCATTTGGTAACCAAAAACACTTTTGGTCCCCGTACCTGTGCGATCTGATTTTTCTATTCCCTGACTTTGAACGTGTTTGAGCAGGTCTAAGTATTGCTTCATGAAATGACTTTATTCAAAAGTAGAAGCATTTCCTAGATTTAAAAATCGAAAATCAAAAAGGTTATTAAAAAAAATTAACAATGGATGGATTCAGCTTTTTCTCTTAGACAATTCATCTCTTACACGGGCTGCATTTTCGTAATTTTCTTGACTGACCAATTTGGCTAACAGACTTTTTAGCTTGGCAATAGATATTTTTTTTAAGTCTCCAAGCTCTTCATTTTGATTGCTTTGTTCTTTTACAAAGTTTTGAATCCAGTTGTCCTCAGACAATTTTTTGGATTCTCCAGAAACCGCTGCAGTAAATCCCCCTTTTTTGAGAATGGAGTCAAAGGTGTAGATGGGTGCTTTGTAGCGCAGGGCAAGCGCAATCGCATCGGAAGTGCGGGAGTCAATGATTTCTTCTATTTTATCACGTTCGCAAATCAAACTTGCATAAAACACTCCGTCAACCAGTTTGTGAATGATGACTTGCTTTACATAGATTTCGAACCGTTCTCCAAAACTCTTAAATAGGTCATGGGTAAGGGGTCGCGAGGGTTTTACCTCTTGTTCCAAAGCAATGGCAATGGATTGAGCCTCAAAGCCTCCTATTATAATAGGTAGTTTCCGATCTCCTTTTTCTTCACTCAAAATCAGTGCATAAGCTCCTGTTTGGGTTTCGCTGTAGGAGATTCCCCGAACCGACATTTGAATTAACTTCATCTTCTTCTACTTAAATATCTGTTGTTTTCCGACCAATTAACTTTACTCGGTTTTATTGAAACGTATTTTTTCCTCTTTTATTGAGTAGAGGAAATAGATAATTAATGATTAAATTTGCACTCAAATGTAATTTAAACGATGAAAACCATTCAATTTAGGGAAGCCATTTCTCAGGCTATGAGCGAAGAAATGAGAAGAGATGAAAGTATTTATCTTATGGGAGAGGAAGTTGCCGAATATAACGGCGCGTACAAGGCATCTAAAGGTATGCTAGATGAATTTGGTGAAAAGCGGGTGATTGATACCCCAATCTCTGAAGCGGGATTTTCAGGAATTGGAGTGGGATCCACCATGACTGGAAACCGCCCTATTATAGAATACATGACCTTTAATTTTGCTTTGGTAGGCATCGATCAAATTATAAATAATGCCGCAAAAATTAGACAAATGTCGGGGGGACAGTTTCCTTGTCCTATTGTCTTTAGAGGTCCTACAGCCTCCGCAGGACAGCTTGCAGCAACCCACTCCCAAGCTTTTGAAAGTTGGTATGCCAACTGTCCAGGGCTTAAAGTTATAGTCCCATCCAACCCCTACGATGCCAAAGGGTTGCTAAAATCTGCCATCCGAGACGACGATCCAGTTATCTTTATGGAGTCCGAACAAATGTATGGAGACAAAGGCGAAGTCCCCGAAGGAGAATATACACTCCCAATCGGCGTAGCGGATATCAAGCGTGCTGGAAAAGACATTACACTAGTTTCTTTTGGAAAAATTTTAAAAGAAGCTATGAAAGCCGCTGAAGAATTGGCAAAAGAAGGAATTGAGGTAGAGGTCATCGATTTGCGAACCATCCGCCCAATGGATTATCAAGCCATTTTTGAATCGGTGAAAAAAACCAATCGTTTGGTTATCCTAGAGGAATCTTGGCCATTTGGTAATATTTCAACGGAAATTACCTATCAAATTCAAAATCAAATTTTTGATTATCTGGACGCTCCGATTGAAAAAATTAATACTGCTGACACGCCCGCACCCTATTCTCCAGTGCTTTTGGCAGAATGGTTACCCAACCACGAAGACGTGATCAAGGCAGTGAAAAAAGTCATGTACCACAAATAACGAAACCGATAGAACGTTCAGAATTTAAAGGTGATTTTCGCTTTTTTTCACAGGCGCTAATCATTTTGTATTCTAGATTGTTTTACTATTTTTACGCACACTTTCAAACAACAAACAAATATGGAATTATTCATACAATCTTTACCCACTTTTGGAATCCTAGCATTACTTTTTGTTTTTTTTAAAAATAATTGGGTTTCAAAACAAGAGGTAGGAAATGAAAAAATGGCACGTATTGCAAAAAACATTGCAGACGGAGCCATGTCTTTTTTAAAGGCAGAATACAAAATATTATCCATCTTCGTTGCAGCAGTAGCGGTATTATTATTCTTTAAGGGTCAAGCGGAAGCAGGATCTAATGGAATGGTAGCCGTTTCCTTTATTGTTGGAGCCATTTGTTCCGCATTAGCTGGATTTATCGGTATGCGAGTAGCGACCAAAGCCAACGTACGAACCACGAATGCAGCCCAAACCTCTTTAGGGAAAGCCCTAGAAGTTGCTTTTGCGGGTGGTGCCGTAATGGGCTTAGGCGTAGTAGGTCTCGGAGTTTTGGGATTAAGTGGTCTTTTTGCTCTTTACAGCAGTCAAGGTTGGGAAATTACTGAGGTGCTGAATGTACTTTCAGGATTTTCTTTAGGAGCTTCTTCCATTGCTCTTTTTGCTCGTGTAGGAGGAGGGATTTATACCAAGGCTGCTGATGTTGGAGCTGACCTGGTAGGAAAAGTAGAAGCGGGTATTCCTGAGGACCACCCCTTAAACCCTGCTACAATTGCAGACAATGTGGGGGACAACGTAGGAGATGTTGCCGGAATGGGCGCAGACTTATTCGAATCATATGTAGGTTCCATTATCGGGACCATGGTATTAGGAGCTTTAATTGTTACTCCAGACTTTGATGGTCTCGGAGCGGTCTACCTTCCCTTGGCTCTAGCAGCTGTAGGGATTGTCATGTCCATTATCGGAACCTTTTTTGTCCGAGTGAAAGAAGGGGGTTCTCCTCATGCCGCATTAAACCTTGGAGAATTTGGTTCTGCAGGATTGATGCTAGTAGCTTCTTATTTCTTAATTCATGCTTTTATCCCCGAAACCGTTGAGGGACTTCCTTCCGGTGCATTGGGAGTGTTCTTTGCGACCATAGCAGGACTCGTAGCGGGATTGGCAGTAGGGAAAGTAACCGAATATTATACCGGTACGGGAACAAAACCCGTAAACTCCATTGTGAAACAATCTGAAACGGGAGCAGCGACCAATATCATTGCCGGTCTTGGAGTGGGAATGATGTCCACGGCAGTACCGATAATCCTTATCGCAGGAGCCATTTTGGTTTCGCATCATTTTGCTGGGCTTTATGGTATAGCCATTGCTGCTGTTGGGATGTTAGCCAACACAGGAATTCAATTGGCAGTAGATGCATACGGGCCGATTTCTGACAACGCTGGAGGAATTGCGGAAATGGCAGAATTGGATCCTGAAGTTAGAGAACGTACAGACAAATTGGATGCAGTAGGAAACACCACTGCAGCGATCGGAAAAGGATTTGCCATTGCCTCTGCGGCATTGACGGCCTTAGCCTTGTTTGCCGCTTTTATGAAAACTGCAGGGGTTGTAGCTATTGATGTTTCTCAACCCAAAATTATGGCAGGACTGCTTGTCGGAGGGATGTTGCCTTTTGTGTTTTCTGCCTTATCCATGAATGCGGTAGGAAGAGCTGCAATGGCGATGATTGAAGAAGTAAGACGTCAGTTTCGAGACATTCCTGCGCTTCGAGCTGCATTGGACGTGATGATCAAATACGACTCTGATATGTCTAAAGCTTCTGCTGCCGACCGAAAAATATTTGACGCCGCAGATGGTGTTGCAGAATACGACAAATGTGTAGCCATTTCTACAAAGGCCTCGATTAAAGAGATGGTCTTACCTGGTGTATTGGCCATAGTTGTTCCTGTAGCCGTTGGTTTCATTGGAGGCGCGGAAATGCTGGGAGGACTTCTTGCAGGAGTAACGACCTGTGGTGTGTTGATGGCTATCTTCCAGTCCAACGCTGGAGGGGCTTGGGACAACGCCAAAAAAATGATCGAAGAACAAGGGAGAAAAGGAACAGACGCTCACAAAGCCGCCGTGGTTGGGGATACCGTTGGAGATCCGTTTAAAGATACTTCAGGGCCTTCTCTAAATATCTTATTGAAGCTGATGTCTGTAGTAGCCTTGGTCATTGCACCGAGTATTGCTATGGATGGAGCTGCTGTTTCTGCCTATGTAAAATCTAAAGCAGAATCAAACCTTGTGGAAGTAGTAGTCACGGAAGATGAAACTGCTGAAGAAGGCTATACTGTAAACGTGACCTCTGAGAGTGATCAGGAAATGGTCGTTGAGGTGACGGTTAAAAAAGATTCGCCTTCAACTGAAGAAAATTCTAAAGAGTAAGTCTTTAGAAACGAAATAAAAAAGAGGCTCAATTGAGCCTCTTTTTTTTTGCTTAAAGGTCCTCTCTATCAAGAGGGGATTTAGGGGTGTATTTCTGAGATTGTTATTTTTCGGATCAGGGGATTGATATCCCCCATGCCCCCCTTGTTAGGAGGGAAAGTTTAGTGTGTATTAGGCGTAAAAAATTCTAAACGACTTCGTCAATTTTAGCAATAATGCTGTTGAGGTCGTCTTGATTTTCCACAAAATCCAAGTTATCCACATCGATGATGACAATTTTTCCTTTGTCATAAGTTGAACTCCAAGCCTCATAGCGTTCGTTTAGACGACTGAGGTAATCAATGCTGATTGAGTTTTCGTAGTCCCGACCGCGTTTGTGAATTTTGTTGACCAAATTGGGGATGCTGCTACGGAGGTAGATCAACAAATCTGGACCTTGTATCAGCGATTCCATCAATTCAAAGAGTTCCTGATAGTTTTTAAAATCCCTTTGATTCATCAGACCCATCGCCTTGAGGTTGGGTGCAAAAATATGTGCATCCTCATAGATGGTACGGTCCTGTACTATGGTCTTTTTTCCGTTTTTAATCTTGAGCAATTGCTGAAAACGGCTTTTTAAAAAGTAAATCTGCAAATTAAACGACCACCGTTCCATATGGGTGTAAAAATCATCGAGATAGGGATTGTCAATCACATCTTCAAAATGGGCTTCCCAGCCGTAGTGTTTGGCTAAAAGTTCGGTCAGGCTGGTTTTTCCCGCCCCAATGTTCCCGGCAATGGCAATATGCATAGTTAGTTTATTACGGTTTATTTATGGAACTGCAAAGTAGCTTCTTTTTTTTAACAATAAAAGGGGAAGGGGGGGAAAAAAGTAAATCTTACCATAAGATTTGTTTTTAACAAATGAAACCAACAAAAATTTGCAAATTCAAAAAAAGCTGTACATTTGCATCACAAACGAGGAAGGATTTGACTGATTGCAAACCTCGAAAAAAAAATGCTAAAGCAGTGTTGCTTTTTAAAACGCACCGTTTGAATCCTTCCGTAAAAGCAACTTTTAAATGTCATATTTTTTTACATCAGAATCTGTAAGTGAAGGTCATCCAGACAAGATTTCCGATCAAATCAGTGATGCGTTATTAGATAACTTCCTGGCTTTCGATCCAGAAAGTAAGGTGGCTTGTGAGACCCTGGTCACTACTGGGCAGGTAATTCTAGCTGGAGAAGTCAAAAGCGCAACCTACCTCGACGTTCAGTCCATTGCCAGAGAAACAATCAATAAGATTGGTTACACTCAGGGAGCCTACCAATTTAGTGGAGATTCCTGTGGAGTTATTTCTTTAATCCACGAACAATCCCAAGACATCAACCGCGGTGTGGATCGTGAAGAAAAAGAAGCTCAAGGAGCAGGAGACCAAGGGATCATGTTTGGTTATGCCTCCAATGAAACGGAATCGTTAATTCCCCTGGCGCTGGATCTTTCACACAAAATTTTAATTGAATTGGCGGCTCTAAGGCGGGAGAACAAAGAAATCACCTATCTACGTCCCGATTCTAAATCGCAGGTTACCATCGAATACGATGACCAGAACAAACCTCTGCGTATCGATACGGTTGTGGTTTCTACCCAACATGATGATTTCAACGCAGATGAAAAAGCGATGTTGGAAAAAATAAAATCGGACGTGATCCATATTTTAATCCCTCGTGTGATCGCCAAATTACAGCCCGATATTCAAAAACTATTTGGGACCGACATCACTTATCATGTTAACCCAACAGGGAAATTTGTCATCGGAGGGCCACACGGCGATACGGGTTTGACAGGTCGAAAGATTATCGTCGATACCTATGGTGGCAAAGGAGGTCACGGCGGAGGTGCCTTTAGCGGGAAAGACCCAAGTAAGGTGGACCGAAGTGCGGCCTATGCAGCCCGCCACATGGCCAAAAATCTGGTCGCAGCTGGAGTAGCCGATGAAATTTTGGTGCAACTGAGTTATGCCATTGGAGTGGTAGAACCAACCTCAATTTATGTCAATACCTACGGTACTTCAAAAGTAGATTTAAGCGACGCAGAAATTGGAGCCAAAGCGGCAACTTTATTTGATATGCGTCCCTATGCCATAGAAAAAAGACTAAAACTGAGAAATCCAATGTATTTAGAAACCGCTTCCTATGGTCATATGGGGCGTCAGCCTCTGACCCTCACCAAAACGTTTGAATCCCCGTATAACGGAAAAGTATCGAAGGAAGTAGAACTTTTCACCTGGGAAAAATTAGATTATATCGAATCCATTAAAATTAAATTTCAATTATGAGTACACAATTAGCCACTAAAGCATTACATGCAGGGCATGATGCTAAAAACTCCCAAGGAACTCAAGCAGTTCCCATTTATCAAACCACCTCTTATGTGTTCAATGATTCGGACCATGCGGCGAATTTATTTTCACTGGCAGAACCCGGATACATTTACACCCGTTTAAACAATCCAACAAACGATGTTTTAGAACAACGTCTCGCCGCGCTAGAAGGAGGTGCTGCAGCTGTAGCCACAGCTTCGGGTACCGCTGCCATCGCTACGACACTGATGGTGATTCTTAGAACTGGAGACCACATCGTGGCATCCAATAGTTTATACGGAGGAACCTATAATCTTTTAGCGAACACCTTGCCGCGCTTTGGGATCACCACCACTTTTGTAGATCCTGATGATCCTGGTGAATTTGCCAAGGCAGTACAATCCAATACACGTGCCTTTTTTGCGGAGTCCTTAGGGAATCCCAAACTGGATGTAGTGGACTTAAAAGCCATCTCGGAAGCGGCTCAACAGGCGAAAGTGCCTTTTATTGTTGACAATACAGTAGCCTCACCCGCTTTGCTAAACCCAATAGAACACGGTGCCAATATTGTGATTCATTCCTTGACGAAGTACCTCACGGGAAATGGAACTTCTCTAGGGGGAATTATTATTGATGCAGGAACTTTTGACTGGGGCAACGGAAATTTTCCAGAATTTACAGAGCCCAATCCGAGTTATCACGGACTGAACTATCACGAGGCATTAGGGAACATTGCTTTTATTGCCAAAGTTCGGATCGAAGGATTACGTGATTTGGGAAGTGCTCCTAGTCCCTTTAACAGTTTCCAAACCATTCAGGGAATAGAAACCTTAGACATCCGTATGAAAAAGCATTCTGAAAATGCTTTGAAGTTAGCCGCATGGTTGTCCACACGCGAAGAAGTCGCTTGGGTGAATTACCCCGGTTTAAAGACCTCAAAGTACAATGCGTTGGCACTTCAATACCTCCCGAAAGGGCAAAGTGGTATAGTCACCTTTGGATTGAAAAAAGGCTTTGAAGCAGGAAAAAAAGTAGCCGATCATACACAGTTGTTTGCTCTTTTAGCGAACATCGGAGACACCAAATCCTTGATCATTCATCCGGCCAGTACCACCCATCAACAATTGGATGAGCAGGCCCAAAAAACCACGGGTGTAACTCAGGATTTAATCCGACTTTCCGTAGGTCTGGAGGATATAAATGATTTAATTGTTGATTTAGAGTCTGCTTTTGCGCAGTTGTAAACCCTATGGCAGAGATCCAAACGATTTCAATATCCAATTTTAGGACCCACACGGGTGCTGTTTATACTTCCATCGATTTGCACTACCAGCAATTTGGTTGTGAGTTGGGAACAGCACCTGTGGTGTTGGTAAACCATTCCCTTACTGGGGATGCACAACTGACGGGGAACGATGGTTGGTGGAATGAAATCATTGGCCCTGCCCAAACAATAGACACCCAGCACTACACCTTACTTGGTTTTAATATTCCAGGAAACGGTGTTCTGAATCAAACCTTTTCAACCCCGGAAGATTTTCACACAGGAGACATCGCCTCCCTGTTTTTACAAGGGTTAAAGGTTTTGAAAATAGAAACACTTTACGCCCTCATCGGGGGTTCCATAGGAGGTGGAATCGCTTGGGAAATGGCAGCTTTGGCTCCTAAAATAACGAAGTATTTAATCCCCATAGCGGCCGACTGGAAAGCCAATGATTGGATACTCGCTAATACTTTTTTGCAAAAAAGGATTTTACAAAATTCTAAGCTACCCCTGGAGGATGCGCGTATCCACGCCATGTTAACCTACCGCACCCCGCAGTCTTTTGATTTTCGTTTTGGAAGAACCAAAAACGAAGAACTTGGAATTTACAATATTGAAAGTTGGTTGCTCTATCACGGGGATAAACTCGCGAAACGTTTTCATTTGGATGCCTATGTGATGATGAATCATCTTTTGGCTTCGATCAATATCGAAAGAGAAGGACGCACTGCCCAGGAAATCATAAAAAGTATCACCGCAGAAATCCATTTAATTGCCATAGACAGCGATATGTTTTTCACTCCTATAGAAGATCAAAAAACAGTGGACTTTAGTAAAAAATTTAAACAAGATATTTTTTATCACGAATTGAGCTCGCCTCACGGACACGATGCCTTTTTGATTGAACATGAAGACGTAAGTCAAATTTTATCTCCTCTATTTAAACCCAAAAAATAAAAGCTTTATGAATGTTTCCTTAGAACGAATTAACGACGATTACCTTTTTGAAGTTACCAACGCCAATGGCATGAGTGTTCGATTGGACAACAAGTCCAAAACCACTGGAGAAGTGCAGGGAATAAGCCCTATGGAACTGCTCTTAATGGGAGTGGCAGGTTGCAGCAGTATTGATATTGTTGCCATTTTGAACAAGCAAAAAATCAATCCCAAAGTACTAAAAATGGAAGTCCACGGACACCGTCATGAAAATGAAGTGCCTGCTTTGTTCTATCAAATAGATATTGCTATTCATTTAGAGGGAGATTTTTCGCCAGAAAAAGCTAAACGTGCGGCTCAGCTGTCATTTGACAAGTACTGTTCTGTATCGAAAACCTTAGAACCCACCGCCAAAATCAATCATAAAATAATTCTAAACGGAATCGAAATATGATCCCCAAATTTGAAACCCAAGCCATTCGGACTCAAACGGAACAATCCCAGTTTCAAGAGCACTCGAGTCCGTTGTATTTAACCTCAAGTTTTGTCTTTGAAGACGCAGAGGAAATGCGGGCTTCTTTTTCAGAAGAAAAAGAGCGGAACATTTACAGTCGTTTTTCCAATCCAAACACTTCAGAATTTATTCAGAAAGTATCTCAAATGGAAGGCGCAGAAGACGGTGTTGCTTTTTCTAGTGGTATGGGTGCGGTATTTGGAACTTTTGCCACATTTTTAAATGCAGGAGATCACCTCATTTCAGCACGTGCCGTTTTTGGTTCTACCCACAGTTTGTTTACCAAGTATTTTCCTAAATGGAACATCGAGACGAGTTATTTTGCAGTAGATCAGTTGGATGCTGTGGAAGATTTGATTCAAGAAAACACGCGATGTATTTATGTAGAATCTCCGACCAATCCGGGAGTAGATATTTTGGATTTGGAGGCTTTGGGTAAAATTGCAAAAAAACACAAGCTTTTTTTTATTGTGGACAATTGCTTTGCCACGCCCTATTTACAAACCCCGATTCAATTCG
>Ga0209095_1002152_pt1 | contig 10140 bp, 8 predicted proteins | sample COGITO_mtgs_1104_3_FD_184795 | JGI IMG/M metagenome (GOLD analysis project Ga0209095, IMG submission 184795) | Pelagic marine microbial communities from North Sea - COGITO_mtgs_110404 (SPAdes) (version 2) | ecosystem: Environmental > Aquatic > Marine > Epipelagic ... | reverse complement strand
GTTTTGAGCCTATATAGCCAAAGAAACAAGCACAGCCAACGAACTTAATTAAATAATTTAAAATCAATAAGTTAAATTTTGTTTAAAGTTTTAATAATAAAATTAAACAAAATATTTAATCTGTACCTTTAATCAAATCAAAAAAATTAAATTATGAAAAAGTTAAGTGTATTAAGTGTGTTATTATTTAGTGCTATTTTTTCCTTTCAGGTGAAAGCACAGGGATCTATTGTAGATGCTGCAGTGGGGAATGAAGACTTCTCCACCTTAGTAACTGCATTAACAGCAGCAGATCTTGTGTCTGCATTACAAGGAGATGGACCTTTTACTGTTTTTGCTCCGAACAACGCAGCCTTTGGTAAATTAGATAGCGCTACTTTAAATTCTTTGCTAGAAAAGAGAATAAAGCGGCTTTGGTGGGTATTTTAACCTATCATGTAGTGTCTGGAAAATTAGCCGCAACAGACGTTGTAGCAGCGCTTAAAAAAGGGAACGGAAAAGTAACCCTTCCAACGCTCAATGGCCAAAACATTACCGTTTTGCAAAAAGATGGTAAAATTTGGATCCAAGACGCCAAAGGGAATTACAGCGAAATTATTGCCACAGATGTAATGGGTTCTAATGGTGTGATTCATGTGATTAATACGGTGATCATGCCCAACTAATTATTTCAAACCTTATCTTAAAAGCCCTTGTGACACTTTCACAAGGGCTTTTTTTTGCAAGGTAGCTTCGTTTGCTATAGTTTTATTAAGTATTGTGTAATTTAAAAATATATTATGATGCGTTATACCACTAAATACTTAAAAATGAGCCTTTTGATGTTTCTGTTCACCACTGTAGGTGTAGCGCAGAACCTCACAGTAATTTCATACAATATTCGCTACAATAGCCAAAGCGACGGAGAAGATATTTGGGACTTACGCAAAGGGGAATTAGTTGGTCAAATTAATCAGCATTCGCCAGATAGTTTTGGTGTTCAAGAAGCTACACAGATTCAAATGCAATACATTCTTGAGGCTTTGCCAGAATATGCCTATGTTGGTGTAGGTAGAGACAACGGCGCAACGAAAGGAGAGTATAGCGCAGTTTTTTACTTAAAAGAAAAGTTTAAATTATTAGAAAGTAAGACCTTTTGGTTGTCTGAAACGCCTGAAGAGGTCTCTGTTGGCTGGGACGCTGCTTTGCCCAGAATTTGCACCTATGCCCAGTTCAAAGAGCACACAACAGGGCGGGTTTTTTGGCATTTTAACACTCATTTTGACCATGTAGGTAAAGCGGCACGCGCAAATTCTGCACTGTTAATTATAGAGAAAATTAAAAGCTTAGTAAGTCCTGAAAGTGTGTTTGTGCTCACAGGCGATTTTAACGCAAGCCCTAACGAGCTCCCCATAACCCATTTAAAAAGTGCTTTTAGAGACCCATTGGAATACATTGAATTGTCTGGACCTGAAGGAACTTTTAATGCGTTTAATTTACAAGCACCATTAGACCGCCGAATAGATTATATATTTTTTCAGGGGCTCACGCCTTTAAGCTATGCTCATTTGAGTGAAAAAAGGGCCAATGGCCGATGGATCTCTGACCACCTTCCAGTGAAATTTGATTTGGCCTATTAGTACTTTAATTAAGGGGTTTTATTATTTTTACACGCTATGTTAGAACACTATTTTGATTGCCCCCACTGTTGGGAGTCCCAGCTTAAAATGATTGACCCTTCAGTAGGTTTTCAGGAATTTATTGAAGACTGTGAAGTCTGTTGCAATCCCATTCAATTTCAAATAGGGGTCTCCTATAATGAGGTAAGTGAATTTTCAGCAGAGCCTATAGGTCAATAGAAAACAATGGGTCTTTAATAAGAAAACGGTTACATTTTTTCCAAATACATCGCTTGTTTTACTTTGCCGTATTCTACCGCTACAAGTTGTTTGTCTAAGAGCATCCAAGCGCCGTCGTGCTGCACATTTACATGGTCATTGTCAAGGTCATCTATCTCCAATTGCCCCTGCTTGTTAATAAACCATTTAAGTATTTCTGTTTCTGTTTTGTCTTCATCTTTGTTGTGAATTTTAAGAATCACTTCGTTATTTCGCTTAAAGTCAAAACGAATGTCCACATGATTCATCGCTGTGGTTACAATACCAGATACGGCACCTACTAAGGCTTTTTCTAAAAAGTTTAAATCACTGTCTTTGTCTTGAATTTCCTTTTGAAGGTCTACGTGAAGTTTCCATTCGCCAAGCACGTCTCTGTCTTTTACTTTAGATTGTGCGTTCATAAGTGAGCTGCTCAATAGCGCAGCTAAAAATAAAAAAGCTATTTTTTTCATATCCACAGTTTTAGGGTTTCTCTTATGACGAGCTCGGATATTAATTGTTACAAAAAAACCCCGCAATTGGTGCGGGGTTTTTAAAAAAGGCTAACGAATAAACCTAAATTTATTTAGGGGCTCATTCAATGCCTTGTCCAGACATATAAGGCGCTCCAGCTTTTATAAGGGCCGCTTCAATAGCAGGCACTTTTTCTTGAGCGACATCTTTAATAGCGGCCTTCATATTTTCTAATAATTCAGCAGCAATTTGTAGGCTTTGCTTGTGAAGGGGTGTTGGGCCATAAGTAGTTCCCATTCCTCTCATGGCTACGCTTAAATGATCTTGCCACGAGGCAGGATTGCGTTCTCCTATAATGTTTTTAGATGGACTGCCATCTATTTGTTTGCGCAAGCCAGCTAAGGCCTTTTTAGCTTCGGTAATTAGAGACAATATTGCCTGAGGATCCGTATTGGTTCTATACAAGGCTGTTTCAAACATCGCTAGTTTTTTATCTGCCATAGATAAGGCGTCTTCATAGGCAGCACTCTCATTTAAAAGCGTTTTTACACTTTCAAAGTAGTTGTTAAAAGTGGCGTAGTTAACACCTTCTAACACCCCGTCTCTGATTGGCCTCACTTCAAAAGAGACCGGTCCGTCTAATGGGGCAATAATACCTTCTTTTTCTAAAGAAAGGCTTGCCATATAGGTTCCTGGTGTAGCCATTGGCCCTCCAGATCTCCAACCACCGCTTCCGTTACTTACGGGGTAGGGATTGGTGTGTCTAAGGTCCCAAGCAATTCTTTGAGATCCTTTTTTAGGCTTTGCAGTGATGGTTCTTATAAGGTTGCCTTCAGCGTCTTTAATGTGTAATAATAATTTGGCATCAGCCTCAGATGCCTCTGCATCTAAAGCATCCCAACCAGGGAAAGGCACATTTTCATTGGCACCTAATTTTTTTTCAGCATCTTGTCTTGTTGCTTTTAAGCTTTTGTAATCTCCATTCATGTGAACCGTAAACTCAGCTCCAAACGTAGGGTTCTCTGCAAAATAATAGTCTGCGCCAGTATTACCTACATTACTTCTTGGCACATACCATTTGGCTGTTCTTGGCGCAAATAAAGTAGCTTTTTTATTGAGGTTTTCGGAAGTGAAGTCTCTCAGTGGCGCATAGTTGTCCAATACAAAGAAACCACGTCCAAAAGAAGCCGCTACTAGGTCATTTTCTTCTCTTTGAATGGTAATGTCTCTAAAAGAAATGGTGGGGGTGCCACTCATTTTTTGCCAATTTTGACCTGCGTTTAATGAGGTGAAAATGCCATTCTCAGTGGCGGCAAATAACAGGTCTTTTTTAACAAAATCCTGTACCATTCTCCAAACGAGGTTTCGCTCTCCCAAGTCACCAGCCAAAGAGCGCCATGTTTTACCCATGTTGTTAGACACAAATAAGTACGGTTTATAATCACCTTCTTTATGGTTGTCTAAAGAGACATAGACGGTATTTTTGTCAAATACGTCTGCTTTAATATCATTTACAAATGCTCTAGAAGGTAAACCCAATCGAGTCACAGGAATTTTAGTCCAGTTGGCTCCTGAGTCTGTGGTGTATTGAATAATGCCGTCATCTGTACCAGCCCAAAGCAGCCCTTCTTGAACTTCAGATTCTGACAGGGAGGTAATGGTGTTGTAATTAGACATGGCCCTTACATCCCAGGCATTGTCCCAAGATTGTTGTTTGCCCATAATAGGCAATTCAATGCGCTCCTCGTTCCTGGTAAGATCTCCAGAAATTGGGGTCCAAGAATCTCCCCTGTTTTCTGATTTCCAAACACGGTACGAGGCAAAATATAAACGAGACGCTTTGTGAGGGCTCACCAAGATAGGTGCGTCCCAATTAAAACGTTCATGCGGCTCTCCCGCTCTAGCCTGTGGTTGAATCATGACAGGTTCTCCAGTGCTGAGGTCTACCCTGTGCAAGCCCCCTTGCTGTGTTTCCGCATAAATAATATTTGGATTTTCTGGGTCTGTAGCAGACTGATGTCCGTCTGCAAATAAGGTTTTATACCAGTGCTTGTTGGCTATTCCTTCTCTTTCGTCCGTAGCAGACGGCCCACCAGAAGAACCGTTGTCCTGGGTTCCTCCAAAGACATGATAAAAAGGCTTGGCATTGTTTACCGCTACTTTATAATATTGAGTAAGCGGTAAGTTTTTATGATATTTCCAAGTATCTGCCAAATCAAAACTCTCGTAAATTCCAGCATCTGTTCCTAACATAATATAGTTAGGGTCGTCTTTTTTAAAAACAATGGCATGGTTGTCTGAGTGTTTGTCAGATTCTTTTAAGGTGGCAAAATTAGCTCCACCGTCCTCTGAAGTAAGCACCCTTACATTCATGAGATATAAACGATCAAATTTATGTGGACTGGCGTATAACTCTTGATAGTAATGAGGCCCTGTTCCGCCTGAAACAGTGTTAGACATTTTTTTCCAAGAGCTTCCTTTGTCTTCAGACCTAAACACGCCTCCAGTGGTTCTGTCTAACTCAATAGCGGCATAAACAACATCTGGTTTTTGTGGGGAAATGGCCAAGCCTATTTTACCTAGGTTTGAAGTAGGAATTCCAGAAGTGAGCTTGGTCCAGGTTTCTCCCCCGTCTGTAGAACGGTGAATTCCAGATCCAGGCCCACCACCCATATATGCGGCTACTGTTCTATGCCTGTCCCAAGTAGCTGCATATAAAACGTCTGCGTTTCTTGGATCTATTAATAGATCTGTAGCACCAGTCCATACATTGTCACCAAGTACTTTTTTCCAGTTTTTCCCGCCATCGGTCGTTTTATATACCCCACGGTCTCCGCCACTGTTCCATAAGGGTCCTTGAGAAGCGACCCATACCACCTCAGAATTATTTGGGTGTACTATAATCTTGGACAGGTGTTCTGAGTTAGGAAGGCCCATATTATTCCAGGATTTTCCACCATCAGTACTTTTGTAAATCCCATCTCCAAAAGCAATATGACGCCCCCCTACATTTTCTCCAGTACCTACCCAAACGGTACTTGGATTGTTTGGATCTATGGTAACACAGCCAGCAGCAAAGGTACCTTGTCCTTCAAAAATAGACTGCCAGGTTGTACCGGCATTTTCTGTTTTCCATACACCACCAGAAGCAACAGCCACATACCAGAGGCTATTGTTTTCAGGATGCATGGCAATATCTGAAATACGACCAGATAAAAAAGCAGGCCCTATGTTTCTAAATTTGAACGCGTCTAAAGAGACCTTATCAGAGGTTTCTTCAGTAGTCTTTTTTCTTCTTTGCGCCAAAACTTCCTCTATAGAAAAGAGTAGCATAAAAAGGGCTAAAAAAGGAATTAAAATTTTTTTCATGAGTTGGTTTTTTTGGTTTTCCCAGCTAGGGGAATTGTTAAGTACCTAAAGATACTAAATTAGTGCAAGCAAAAAAACATCGGCCAAAGGCCATTTAAATCGGACTATTGACATAAAAAGACGGAAAGCAAGGTAAAGGGGTATCTTTAAATGAAAGACTATTAAGCGCAAAAGAATATGCTACAATCTAATTTGAGTAAAAACTTAAGGGAACATGGATACGACCTGCTTGGCGGGCCAATTAGAAGCTATAAATTATTGCAGTTATGGCTTAAAGTTCCCGCCAACCCTATTGAGTTGTATTATGCCCACATTAACCACGCATTTGAATCCAAAAAAGCCCTTGAAGTGTCAGAGAACAGCGCGCTAAAGGTGTCTTCTAGGTATAAAAATGAGTATAGATTTAATGTTGGGATGTCTTTGTTGGAACCCCTTTTAAGCGCTTTTGGCCTTGGTAACCTCTCTTTAGAAACCTTGATTAGTTCTGGGAAGTCTGTTGGGGTTTCCTATGAAGGCTCAGAGTCTGAAGAATTGGTTATGGGGAGTTTGGAAAATTATTTGCATCAGGCAGATTATTTACACCCCAATCCAAGCCTCTATTCCCATTTAAACAAGGATCAAATCTTGCTTATTTCAGGGGTATTATGGGCTAAGAATCTTGTGATTACCATAGAGACAGATATAGAAATATCTCCCTCATTAATCGTGAAGTTGGACAAAAAAATAGATGGAAAACTCAATACTTTTAAGAAAAATGACAAGGTATTAAAGCTAGTGTCTGAAGGTAAAATGCCCTTCCCTATTGCGGTAAAAGCGAATAGATTACATTTTGACAAAGGCCATTTTAAAGGGAGTAATTTAGTGACAGACAGTCGCTCCTTGTTTTAGGTTTTTTCCCAATAGCAATACTCAGCGGACTAAAGGGGGTTAAGAAAAAATTCTTTGGTATCTTTAAAAGGTAAAACCTTAAACCTTTTCTTATGTTATTTAGATTACTAACCCTGTTGTTGTGTTGCAGCAGTATGGCTTTTGGCCAAGACTATTTTTATAAAAAATACACTCCTTTTAATCAGGAAGTGTCTTCTCCAGCGTCTTTTTTAGGATACGACATTGGTAGCCAACACACGCGACATGACCTTATTGTGAGTTATCTGGAGCAGTTGGCCGCTACCTCTAACCGCGCACAAATCATGCCTTATGGAAAAACACATGAAGGGAGAAAACTGGCTTTTTTAGTGGTGAGTAGTCCTGAAAACCTCTCTAGATTGTCGGAGATTAAAGAAGCGCATTTGGCGTCTATTAAAAGCGGTGTAGCCCCTAAAGGAAGCGCTCTGCCACTGATTATTAACCTAGCCTATAATGTGCACGGAAACGAGCCTTCCAGTTCAGAGGCGGCTCTTTTGGCGGCCTATACTTTTGTAGCATCTAAAAACCCAGACATTGAAAAATATTTAGAAAACGCGGTGATTTTTATTGACCCTACGATCAATCCAGACGGGAGAGATAGACATACACAGTGGGCCAACACCTATAAAGGGAGTCCTTTGGTAGCAGACCCTCAGGATGCAGAGCACAATGAGTACTGGCCCGGAGGTAGAACCAACCATTACTGGTTTGACCTTAACAGAGATTGGTTATTAACCGTAAATCCTGAAAGCCAAGGAAAGGTGGCCTGGTCGCATGAATGGTACCCAAATGTGGTGACTGATTTTCACGAAATGGGCAGCCAAAGCACTTATTTTTTTGAGCCTATGAAGCCCAACGCTTCTTCTAAGCCTATTATGCCTAAAGAAAATTACACCACCTTAAACGATCTTTTTGGGGGGTATTTTTCTAAAGCCCTAGACAGTATAGGGTCTCTTTATTTTACCAAAGAAGCTTTTGACGGCACTTATCCTGGCTATGGGTCTTCTTATCCAGACCTTCAAGGCGCTTTGGCATTGTTGTTTGAACAAGCCAGTTCTAGGGGTTTAAAACAAACCACCGCCTTTGGTGAAATTACCTTTCCTTTTACAATAAGAAACCAATATGTTTCTAGCATCACCACGGTGAAAGCAGCTGTAGAAAATGCAGCTACACTTCAGGCGTATCAGCGGGATTTCTTTAAGAGTGCATTCACTAACGCGGCTGCGGAAAAGATTAAAGGCTACTCTTTTAAAGAAACGGATAAAAACTTGGCTAAGGCTTTTATTGGAAAACTAAACACCCATAAGGTGTCCGTGTATCAGACGGCAATAGATGAATACGTAGTCCCCACTTCTCAAGCGCAGTACCGAATGGTACAGAGTTTTTTTGAGACCTATAATAAATACAGGGATTCTGTTTATTATGACGCAAGTGCTTGGTCTGTGGCTAATTTTTTTAATATCTCTTATAAGCCCATTAGCAAGCTACCTAAATTAGACCAATTAATTATTGCCAAAGACCTTGTGACTGCGAGGCCTTTTAAGGCTGCTGACTACGCTTATGCTATTGAAGCTAGAGATTATAATATACCCGCAGCTATAGCACATTTACAAAAAAATGGAGTAGTACTTTCTGCGGCCTTTAAGCCTTTTAAAGTGGCTACTTTTGACGGCGCAAAGTCTTTTTCATACGGATCTTTAATGGTGCCAGTAGCCCTACAAAAGATTTCTAAGGACAGTTTAGCCAGTCTTATGGCAGATTTGCCAAGTAAATTAGGGGTTTCGGTGTCTGCGGTGCAGTCTGGCTTAAGCCTTTCAGGAGTAGATTTAGGGAGCAGAAATGTGCGTCCATTAATGGCGCCAAAGGCTGCAATGATTATTGGAAACGGCACTTCTTCTTATGAAGCAGGAGAGATTTGGCACTTGTTAGACACCCGTGTGGGAATACCCATTAGTAAATTACCTATCAGAAACTTAGACCGTGTTTCACTAGATGCTTACAACACTTTAGTGATGGTTTCTGGAAGGTATTCGCTATCTGAAAAATTCAGTAAGGCTTTATCTGACTGGGTCTCTAAAGGGAATACTTTAATCACTATTGGTACTGGTTCTTCGTGGGCAGTGAACACTAAATTTGTAAAAGAAAAACTGATTAAAGTAGTGTCTGATTCCACAACGCTAACAAGTAGAAAACCTTATGTAGACGCTGGAGAAAATATTGGAAGAGAAGCTTTAGGTGGGGTGTTTTTAAAAGGTGATATGGATTTGTCCCACCCCTTAGGATTTGGTTACGATCAATCTAGAGTCGCTTTGTATAAAAACAACGAGGTCTGGTTGGCTCCTTCCAAAAGCGCCTACGGTACAGTGATAGATTACGCTGAAAAACCGCATTTAGACGGTTATATTTCAGAAAAAAACCAAAGAGAATTTCTGCCTAAAAGCGCTTCTTTAATTGTAAGTCCAAAAGGAATGGGCCGTGTAATCATGTTTGCAGACAACCCAAATTTTAGGGGCATTCATTACGGGATGAATAGATTATTTTTAAATGCTATTTTCTTAGGGAATCATATTGAGGTGCCATCCGAATAAAGGCCTTACTGTTTTATAAAAACACAGGAACAAGGGTCTTTTTATTTATAAAAAAACCCCCAGCCAATGCTGGGGGTTTTTTTTAAACAAACACCAATGACATTAGTGCTTTGTTGTAGAGAAGTGTGTTTTACAAGCCTGGAATACTCCAGCCTTCTCTGTAAGGTTTTGTAACAAATTGATTTGCATCTTCGAAGTTGGTGATACGCATATTTTCTCCGTCCCAACGCAGTTTCTTTCTGCCGTAGAATTCCATATTACCTGCTTCATTTTCTTTTCTAAGCATATGGCTTCTGATGGCTATATTGCCCATTAGTACAGTCTCAGTAAATGGTCCTGCGTAGTCAAAAGAGGAGGTGAGCGCCAAGTGTTTATCTGAATTAAAACCTGCCTTACAGGCTTCTGTCCAAGCGGCGTTATGAAGTGCGTCTAAGTTTCCTTGCACACTGGTGTCAAACGGCTGAGGCTCCATGCCTTTTTTAAATAAAACAGGATTGTTTCCGTAGTCTGTACAGGTAATAATACCTTCAGAGCCCATCATCATAACACCACTACTTGAAGCGGAGTAGTAATCACTAATTTCATCTGGAATGGCTGGTGTAATTCCGCCATCTGTCCATTCTAATTCAACCCCTGATTGTCCTGCAATTTTGCTTGGGAAATCTATGGTTACTTTTGAGGCAACCGGACAACCGTCTGGAACGTAATCTGGTGTCCACATCCTGGAGTAAATATTAGCCACACTACATTGTACCCCTGTAGGATACCCTAGATTTAATACTTTATAAGGAACATCTAGCAAATGGCATCCCATGTCTCCGAGGGCACCAGTTCCGTACTCCCAATACCCCCTCCAATCAAATGGGTGTAATCCTGGGGTATAATCTTTGTTAGATGCAGGACCAAGCCATAGGTCCCAATCCAAGCCCTGTGGTTTTTTAGATGGG
>Ga0209095_1002144_pt1 | contig 10165 bp, 6 predicted proteins | sample COGITO_mtgs_1104_3_FD_184795 | JGI IMG/M metagenome (GOLD analysis project Ga0209095, IMG submission 184795) | Pelagic marine microbial communities from North Sea - COGITO_mtgs_110404 (SPAdes) (version 2) | ecosystem: Environmental > Aquatic > Marine > Epipelagic ... | reverse complement strand
AGACGACAAAGAAGAAGAGAGAACCTCTTCTCAGCGACGACGACGATGATGAGTAGCGGTAGCAGCGCGACGAGAGCTTCGAGCGGTTCGACCGGAGCGACGACGTCTTCTTCTTCTTCTTCTTCTCCCAAGAGGAGTTTGAGGAGAAATGTCGTCGCGCAAATGTCGTCGATCAATTCTTCCTCTTCTTTGATGAGTGGAGCGTTATCCAGTCGCCGCGAGAATGCAGTGAAAGCTTCGACGACGAGAATACGTTTTCGAGAAAACGGTCAACAGCAAAGAGGAGGAAAAGGAGGAAAAAGAGGCGGAGTATACATCGTCGCGAGGCAGATAAAACCAAAAGGCATGAGCCAAGAGAAATGGGAGCAAATGCAAAAACAGCAGGATAAAAACTATAAACTGTTCAGCAAACGAGCGAAGGAGAGGATTGCCACGCAAGGGCCGAGAATTAACGACACGAGAGGCACGGAAACGTATTTGACGTACGAATCGGTGGCGGAACCGTTGGATTTGAAGGAACCGAAGTGGTCGAGGATGAAGGAGTTACCGATGCGGGAGTTTCAGAGGGCGATTAACAGTTCGAAACCTGGAGGGATGGTGAGGACGTTTGAGGTTTGGGAACCACCCATGTGGGGATATCTGCCACCGCCACCGTTGAGGACGATGCCGAGGAAACGATGGTATAAGGTGACGTTAGGGTACGATTTGGTGGATAGTTTAGACGCGACGAAAATCGTCGCGACGAAAGATACGGAGTACATCGTGAAACCGGCGACGGAGACGTTAGAGAAAGCGTGTAGGTTGATCGCCGAGCAGAGAGGTGTTTGGTACACGTACCACCAAAAATACGCGACGAACAGGTACGGACAGTTACAGTTTATCGGTATGGCTGTGGGCGGGTTTGTGTTTTTAATGGGGTCGATTTATTTAGGCATCATGAAAAAGAACGCCATCCCGACCGATTTGATACAGGCCGTACAGTTCGCGCAGTCCGGAGTTTCCGCCAGAAAAGATGGGACCGTAAACGTCACTTTAGAAGATATTGGTGGTTTGGAGAATATTAAAGAGGATTTGGACGAGATTATTCGGTTTTTGAAGGATCCGACGACGTTTACGAAGGTTGGCGCGAAACCGCCGAAAGGGATTTTGATGGAAGGTGGACCTGGGGTTGGCAAGACGTTGCTCGCAAAAGCAATCGCGGGTGAAGCAAAAGTGCCGTTTTACAGCATGGCTGGTTCAGAATTTGTGGAAATTATCGTCGGCGTTGGCGCGGCGAGAGTGAGAGATTTGTTCAAACGCGCGCGCCTGAACGCGCCGTGCTTGATTTTCGTAGATGAAATCGACGCTTTAGGTACCGCGCGGGCGAGCGCCGGAACGCGAGGAACAGAAGAACACGAGCAAACGTTGAACCAGTTGTTGACGGAGATGGATGGTTTCACGCCGGATACCGGAGTTGTTTTTATCGGCGCGACAAACAGAGCGGATTTGTTAGATCCGGCATTGTTAAGGCCCGGGAGATTCGATCGTAAGATTGAAGTGAACAAACCGAACGTGGACGCGAGGCAAAAAATCTTGCAAATTCACCTGTCAAAACGAAACGTGAATCCAGACATCGATACCGCGAGATTGGCGAGAAATTTACCGGGAATGACGGGCGCGGAAATTGCGTCGGTGGTGAATGAAGCCGCAGTTCACTGCGTGCGACGAGAAGGCTCGCAAATCGAAGAGGAAGATGTTATGTACGGATCAGATCGCGTTTTATACGGCGTGAGAGGCAAGGCGCACGACAAAGATGAGCTTTTAACGAAACTGATCGCCTGTCACGAAGTTGGACGCGCGGTGGTTCAGGAAACGTTGAGGAAAGAAACGAAATTGTTGGAGCCGTGCGAGTTCATTTCGATCGTTCCGAGAGGCTTTCAAGCGGCGACGACGTTATTTTCTCGCTTCGACGATAACGAGTACATGTATCCTACGCGAGAACGCTTGATGGAACGCGTGGAAGTCTTAACCGCCGGAGTTGAAGCTGAAAAATTGGTGTACGATGAAGTATCTTCCTACGGCACCGATTACGGTAAAGAAGCGATCGACTTGTTGCGAAACGTTGTGATCAACCAAGGCTTGGGACAGCCCGGGATGTTGACCGCGTACACGCACGACCCGACCGCTTTGAGCGGGTACGACTTGAAAACCGAACGCATGCGATCGACTATTTCCGCCAACGGTGAGAACGTGGACGTGGAAGAAAATAAAATTTTAGCCGGCAACATGAGAGTGACGGACAAAGGGCACTTACAATACGCCGAACGCAAAATCTTTCAAATCATGAAAGAGGCGCGAGAAAACTCAAAGTCCATTTTGACCGCGTACAAAGCCGCGGTTAAGAAAGCGACGGAAGAATTAGTAGCGAATGAAACGTTATCTGGCGATCGATTACGGCAAATTCTCGAAGAGTATCCTCCGGCGGGCGATTACGCGAAGACGGGTCCAGACACGCCGTGTAAGATTTTGCCGACGGAAGAGGAGGAAATGCGAAACGGCTGGCGAAACGAACCGGATCCTTTGAAAAAATTTGAATATTTGAAACAGTTCTACGGCGATATTAGTCTCGACCCGCCCGGACCGATGAAAGATCGCCGAACGAAAGAAGATAACGCTGGTTTGCTTTCGTTTCAAGAACACACTTGGAAGTACGCGGTGGAGAAAGTGTTGCCGAAAAAAGGGCGAAGACAAGGCGTGCACTGGGAACCATGGACCGTCGCGGCTATGAAGATGAACGAAAGAGAAAATCCAGGTTGGCGAGCGATGGAAATCGCGAGGTTGTGGAAAGAACACGAGGCGTACCTGTTGCCAAAGATGCAAAAAGTTGTACAAGAGTTGAACGAGAAGCGCGACGGCGGAGAGAAATTGACGCGCGAAGAAGAGCGCAAATTGATCGTGCTTCCAGAACAGATCGCAGAAATCGAAGGTAGGATTGAAAATGGCTATCCCGAAGGTGCTGGCTTAGGCGTCATGGATTTGAAAATTCCGGATAAGTTTGTCTTCAACATTCAAGAACGCATGGTGAAGGAGAAGCAGCGACGGTGGTACAAAGATAACGTGCACCCGATGCTTGAGAATATGGATTTGGACATATTCGCAGAAGACGATTTGCGCACGGCTTATAGGAAGAAAGAGGCGATGTTACACAAACTTGACCCGGACCGTCCGTTACCGGAAGGCTATACGGCGCCGTATAAACCGGGCGTGACCAAGGAGAGATGGTTTTAAAAAGTAGACGTTATAATAAAAACGCAGATTCTAAAATCTTCATTTAGTTCTCGTCCTCGTTCTCGCCTTCGGAGGGTTTCTCCTCCTTTCCTTCTTGTTCTTGAGCAGTCTCTTCTTCTTTTTGCTTCTCTGCCGGCATCGTTTCTTCCGTTTCTTCTGTCGGTTCCGCCGTCGCCACTTCCGCCTCTTCCGTTTCCATCGTCGTTTCCATCGTCGTCGTCGTCGTCGTCGCAGGCTTCAAACCTTCCGCAAAGTCGAATCCGAGCTCGTCGCCCATACCAGCACGTTTTAAGTCGAGCACGTCATCGTTCTCAGGTTCGACTGGAGCGTTAACTTTCTCTTCTTTCTTTTCTTCCTCCGCCGGGAGCGTCCCATCTTTCACGAACGCGTCGATTTCGCTATCCGAAACCGTCGGTAGCTTCATCTTCTTTGCCGGAATTGGTTCCGCTTCCGCTTCGCTACTAGAAGTCTCTTCTTCTTTTTCTTTTTCTTCATCTTCTTCTTTCGGAGACGTCTCAGACGAGTTGTCCTCGTTTAACACGACCGCACTTTCATCATACTCCTCCTTTCTCTCCTTTTGCGTTTCGTCTTCGCTTTCTAATTCCTTCTCCTTGACGTCTTCCTCTTTTTCTATCGCCGATAACTCGGCGTCGCTGCTCACGTTGTCCGCGTTTTCCTCCGTCGCGACGAGACCGGCGGTAAAATCAAAGCCTTCGGAAGAACTCGCATTGCTCACGTCGAGCATCATTTTTTTAGCGTCGTCCTCCGGAAGTTCTTCGTCGTCAGTCTTCTCCTCCTTCTTCTCTTCATCCGCCGCGGCACCAGCTTCCTCTACTTTCTCTTCTTTCTCTCCTTCTTCTACGTCTACCGGTGGTGGATACAAAACCTTATCTTTTGGCTTACCGATATTCTTGGTTGGCACTTTCGTGAGCGCAGGTTCCGTGAATTTTTTCGGCGGCGCGTTTGACTCTGGTTTCGGAGGAGCAGAGAGATGATTCGCTTCTTCTTCTCCCTCGTCTCCCTCTTCTTTCGGAATCGCGCCGACGAGTTTACCAATGTCGGGATGCGCGCTCATTTCTTCGTGATTACTCTTCAACGATTCCAAGTGATCGCTGCTCGAGTCGTCATTTCCTTCTTCTTCCTCTCCTTTCGGAACAAACTCACCGTCAATTTCAGGCGTTTTCGCGAGCGACGCCCCTTCTTCTTCTTTTTGTTCTTCCTCTCCCACCTCCTTTTTCTCTTCTCCCTCGTCGTCGTCTACTTGCGACGACGAGTTCTCTTCCTCTTCCTTCGGAGGAAGAGTTTGTCTATTTACCATCGCCACGACTTCTTCGTTCGTCTCTCCAAACGCGTTCTTCGCGAACGGATGATGATTATCACTTTGCTTCTCCACCTCCTCTTCCGCGGTTGCCGCCAAATCTTCCTCCTCCTCCTCCACTTCCTCCTCTTCCTTCGCCTGTTCCGGTTGCGCTTCCTCCTCTCCCTCTTCCGCCGGAGGATGCTCGTACTTCTCTCTCTGTTCCATCAACAACTCCTCGGAATCCGCGACATCGTACCCGCTTCGTTTCCCTTCCGCTCTCTTCTTCTTACTCGCCGCGGCGGCGTCGAATCCAATCGACGCCGGCGCGGACCCGCTCCCCGCGCGTCTCGGCGCCGACCCTCCGGAAGAAGAAGAAGACGCCATCACCGTCACGCTCTCCATCCTCTTCCTCTCTTTCCTCGCGCCACTTCCGCTAAAATACGTGCTAAACAGCGCAAATACGATAACCAACAACACGCACTGTCGAACGCGTTTGTTCTTAAAGAAACCTTTCCTCCCGCCAGCCGCGAGATCGGAGGAGGATCCGAACCCGGTCGTCGGTCTCCTCGAGGAGACGTGCGCGTTCGCCCCAAAATTCCTCGGCGACGGTTTCGACTTCCCCGGTTTCCAATCGTCAAAATCTGCTTCCGTTTCATCCTCGTCCGACCAAGACGTGGACCCGGCGCTGATTTTACGTTGTTGTTGTTGTTGTTGTTGTTGTTTCATCGCCGCCGCGGACGCCGCCGTGGGAGACTTTAATTGACCACCAGAACCACCCAAGTGAATCTTCGCCGTCGGTGTGCTCTTCTGCGTCTTCACTTTTTGCGTTGGTTTTTCCCAGGAATCGTCCTCGTAATCCGATCCATCGTTTCCTCCTCCTTTAGACGACGGCGGGGTTGACGTTTCTCTCAGGTTTTGCTTCACCAACTTCTTACTCTTCGCCGGTGTGCTCGAAGTGGATGACATTTTCTCCCCAAAGTGATGATTATATCAAAGCTTTTATAATCGTCGTCTGCGATTTGTTTTTGCGCTTCCGACTCGAACGAGAGAGAGAGAGAAGCCTCTTCCTCGTTTTCGTGCCTTTGCTCGTCTTTTGCGGAGCTTTCAGGAGAGAGTACTGAGTAGTTTTCTCTCGCGCTTTTGATTTTGGATTAATGGTGATTTCAAAGTATCTTTATATGCGTCTTTTTTTGTGGTACGAGACGACGATGAGAATATATAAAGGCAACGATGATGACGACGATGATAATGATGATCTGTGTTGTACTATTACTAATAATGAATAAATTATTTAATTCTTTTCGCGGCTTGTTTGACGTTTATTCGTTTCCTGGGATCGTTCTCGCACAAATCGCAGACGACGTCCCACATGTTCGCTTCGTCCAAGACGGCGAAATCGCAAGAGGTTTGGGTGAACAGAGCGCCTTTGACTGGAGCACCATCCTCTCTCCATTTTCTCAAATCGTTTCCGTAGGTTTGGATTAAACTCGTTCGCATGGAGCTCATGCTTGTTTCGCTGTAGAGTTGCGGGACGGCGAAGCGTAAGAGGGTCATGCCGCACGAGTAGCTGTCGAATTTTTCCGTCGGGACTTCGCCGGTGGAGGAGATTTTCGCGCCGAAGTTTACGCCGAGCAAGTTTTTGGTCATGCCACCAAAACCGTAGCCAGACCCGGTGGTTTCAAACTGTTCGGGAGCGCCGTAGGTCGGGTCGAATATCGCCCCGCTCTCGAGGATTCTCTTCTTGCCGATTTTCAAATCGCACGCCGCGCCGGCGTCGATCATGACGAACCTCTTCGCCGAAGATTTCCCGTAACTCTCCTCCGCGATTAAAATATTCGCCGGTTTCACGTCCCTGTGAATAATACTCGCCGCGTTCACTTTACCCACCGACTCTAACAAAGTCTTCGCGCCCAACTTCAAAATCTCCGCGTCCGTCGCTTTCGGTTCTCCCATCGCCCTTTTCACCTCTTCGAAGCACCCGTTCTCGCCTTTTCTTAAACACGTCTCCAACGTCGTCGACCCTTGGTACCCGAACACTAAGTACACGTTCGCCCCGGCGACGCCTATAAAAGGTGCCGCGCCGTCGTTGTTTTTCAATCGGTTCAGCACGTTCAGCTCGTCCTGGTAGAAGGAATCCACGTCTCGCCCCATTTTTTTGTTCATCGATTTCAGAACCACTCGAGTGGTGGTCGTTTTCCCTCCTTTCTTTGTTTCATCTTTCAACTCGCCTAAAAACACCGACCCGAACGCGCCTTCGCCGATTTTAACGCCTTTTTTTACCCGTGTTAAGGATATGTCGATTTTGGGGGCGTTCAATTCGTCTTGGTCCACCGAGCCGAGTTGAAAGGCGTGGACTTTGAGTGAACATTTTGATGATGATTTTCCCGACGGGGAAGACTTTTTTGCGGCAAAAGAACAGGACGCGAAGAAGGAGGAACTGTGTCTCGCGGATAAATATACCGACGACTTTTGATGAGAGGATGATGATGACGATGAAGACGCATTTGGTCGGAGTATTCTCGTCGTTTGCGGCGCGTAAGATATCATCATCAGGTTGCTTTGTGTTGATGTGTTAAAAAGATATGGAGAGATAAGGAAGATATTCGAGAGAGGAGTTTGACGAGCGAAGCATCATTAAGAGGAGAGCATCTGAAGCTAAAAAAGAAACGACTGAAAAACGAGTTTTGTTGTTGGTCTCCTCATATCTGTTAGTATTAGTATTACATCAAAGACTGCTGAAAAAGTGCTTCCCACTTCTTTCCATCTCGCTCGGGCCCGCCGTCGCCTTCTTTCGTCCCGATGACGAACGCTTTGTTTCTCGCCAAATCGCTCGCCAAGCTAAACGCGACGCAATCGGCAACCGCGATTCGACTCGTTTCTTGCGGGTCGAAGTCGTCTCCGAGTTTGATTTCCACCTGACGTCGTTCCGAGCTTGTGGCTTTTAAGAGCGTGTTCAAATCGTACGACGTGTACGGACCGTCGGTGAGTCGTCCCGGGCGGACGATGGTGTAATCGAACGTATCGTCGTTTTCTTTCTGCGTCTGTTCTAAATATTTCTCCGATTTCCGCTTATATTTCAAAACGCCGAATAAGTTCAAGATGACGTACGGCATTGAATCCGTTCTCGTCACCCCAACCGAGGAGATCAACACGAACCTGCTCTTGTCATTGTTGTTATTCGTATCACTCGTATTCCTTTCATTAAAGCAAATCTTCCGCGCCGCGCGGATGACGTTCGCGGTCGCAATATCGTCCGTCTGTTCCGGCCCGTTGTTCTCTTTCCACCGCTGCGACGGGAACGCCGTCGTTCCTAAACAGCACACGATATCCACCACCACTTTCGCTTCTTCTCCTCCTTCCGTCATTATCGCGTCTAAAACCTTCTCCACGTCCTTTTCCTCTCTGACGTCTACTTCGGTCACTCGCAATCTTGCGTTTGTTGATGACGACGACGACGAAGCTGAAGAAGCGTTGTTTTTCGTCTTAAGTTTAGCCTCGCCCGTCTCTTTATTTCGGCACATCGCGTGGACGACGTCGTATCTTCTGTTCTCGTCGAGGAGGAGTTTCGCGCAGACGAGTTGTCCGACGCCACCAGTCGCTCCAAACACGATTGCAATTCGTTTCGTTTGGTCTTCTTCTTTTGTTTCGGTTTCGTTCGTCGACGCGACAGCAACGGCACGTCGTCGTCGTTCTCGTCGTGAAGGTCTTCTCGATGATGACGACGACGACGACGAAGTCGCCTTTAACGAAGGAGCCGCAGCAGAGCGCATTGTTATGGTATTAAAACGTGTGTTTGTAATGACGAAAAGATACGCGAAAATTACTCAGATGTAAAAAATGTCACACGCATCTCACTTCTTACCGTGGAATGTATATCACAACAAGCTGATGATTTTGTCTTTTTGATGAGAAGAAGCACATCTCTCGTCGTGCTTTTAATGTGTCTCTCTTTTATATCTCGCCTTCCCTTTGTTTGGCACGGGATGATGATGATCTCAATTTTTATTATCCGAGTCCAACGCCTCCGCCGTTTCCGAGACCACCGCCGCCGTTTCCAAGCCCGCCAGCGTTTCCAAGCCCGCCAGCGTTTCCAAGTCCGCCTTCGAGAGTACCGCCGCCAAAGTTAGAAGGCTGAAAGCTTTCTTGCGAAGGTTCTTGTTCTCCTCCTCCGCCGCCTCCGCCTTCTTCTTCTTGGGAGGAGTAATCTTCTTGGGAGGAGTAATCTTCTTGCGAGGAATAATCCTGCTCTCCTCCACCGCTTTCTTCTTGCGAGGAGTAATCTTCTTGCGAGGAATAATCCTGCTCTCCTCCACCGCTTTCTTCTTGCGAGGAGTAATCTTCTTGCGAGGAATAATCCTGCTCTCCTCCTCCGCTTTCTTCTTGCGAGGAGTAATCTTCTTGCGAGGAATAATCCTGCTCTCCTCCTCCGCTTTCTTCTTGCGAGGAGTAATCTTCTTGCGAGGAATAATCCTGCTCTTCTCCTCCTCCTTCTCCTTCTCCTTCTCCTGGTTGTTCATCGACTCCTTCGTCGATACCATTCAAAGCGTTTTCTTCTCCCTCGACATCCGGTAAAGTTCCTTCTTCTTCTTCCGTCGCCGCTTCGGTCGGCTCGCGGACCGGTTGGTCGTCTTCCCCCGATCCGTCTTCTTCTTCTCCTCCTTCTCCTCCTCCTTCTTCTTCTTCTTCGCCGTCAACGTCGACACCGTCTATACCTTCGATGGGATCGGGTACATCTGGATCTTGCTCTCCTGCGGTCACCGGATCATCCACCGGATCTAGAACCGCATCGGTCAATTGCTCTTCGGACAAATCTCCCGGTTGAGGATCGCCCGCGGCTGCCTCGTCCGGCGTTAAGGGTTCATCCGCAGGCACCTCATCAACAGCGGGCGCGTCAAAACCACATCCTCCAATATTTCGGCACTCATCAGCGCCGAGACTTTCCACCGGTTGTGGCGGTTGCACGATTGTTTTTTGAAAGATATTAATGTTGATGTTCACGTTGTTATTGATGACGTTCACGAAGGTTGGCGAAGAGATGTATCGCGTCGGCGACCACTCGCAATATTCGCATCGACCGTAAATCGGTTTAATGATTGGAACAAATCTCACCTCCAAAGCGTACGCCAGGCAATTGTAGCACCCAACGACGCCGCCGTAGTACTGACTTGGAACTTGTTTACACCAACCGCAACACCCGGGTCGATACGCAATCACGCAGTCTCGACACAATGGCGGAGGAGCCTGAATCAACATTTCCCAAGGCAGATTTCTGCACCACGACGCGCAGCAATACTCCAGAGAGCACGAAAATGGTTTCACTCTCCTCGCGCACTGAGGCACCGCGCACTGGCGTATTTTCACCCTCTGTCTTCTCGAGATCAAAAAGCACCACGGGTTGGAACACCGCGCTCTTTGCAACAAAGCGCGTCGATACGATGCTGGTAAAGAAGTCTCGTTTTGTTGCACGAAACCGAAACACGCGGTGAAGCCGCCGCCCGAAAAAGATGAGACTGAGAGCAAAACGACGAGAGAGAATAAAAGGAGGAGGACAACGGATGATTTCCTCCTCGCGAACATCTCACCGCGTATCGACGAAAG
>Ga0209095_1002117_pt1 | contig 10232 bp, 7 predicted proteins | sample COGITO_mtgs_1104_3_FD_184795 | JGI IMG/M metagenome (GOLD analysis project Ga0209095, IMG submission 184795) | Pelagic marine microbial communities from North Sea - COGITO_mtgs_110404 (SPAdes) (version 2) | ecosystem: Environmental > Aquatic > Marine > Epipelagic ... | reverse complement strand
AAAAGTTATCAGGTAAAAAAGTTTTTTTATAATCTAAATCTAATACTCCTTTTAGTCTAATATTTGCTTGTCTAAAATTCAAAACGTTTGAACTTTCAACATAATCAGCACTTTTGAAAGCAAAACCATTTTGAAGATTAACAAATTCTTTGAGTGGGAACACATTCCACTTAGTCTGAAGTTTTACTTTTTTTTTTACCGTAAGCGAAATATTTTGTTCAAAATCTGCTCGGTCAAATGTTAGCATATCAATTAAGTTTTGATAGCTCACACTTTTTTGAAGCGTTTCGGGAATTTCTAAATCGAACTTACTTTCTGTAAATGCTCTATAAATATAGGTGCTAGCTTTATTTTCGTTAGTGAAACTTTTCATATCATAAAGCCGTGTGCATTCATCAATGGTTTTGCTACGCTTTATTGGGTGCATACCTTCATTTCCTCTGCGATTACTAAAATCATAACCTAGAAACTGTTTTTCTTTTGCTTTTTGTCCTGTTTTAACTAAAACAACTTTTTGATTATATGTTAGAATAAAATAAAGTAATTTGTCTTTTTCTATTTCTAGTATTTTACTCCATCTATTTTCTTCGCTCTTGGCTTTTATCTTTTTGTTGTACTCATTATATATTTCGTGTTGCTTTATAGCTTCATTCGGTTTTTTGTTCAATAAAGTTTTATAGTCTTGAAAAGAAATGTTTTCCCAAACGTGAGATACATATTTATCTATTGGTTTTTCAATACCGTTTATGGTAATGTCTTTAAGATTAGTAAAGAATGTAGCTAAAGATTTTTCTACTTGTTCAGCAATTGTATCTTCTCTACGTTTTAAAAATAAAGTAACTGTATTTGTGCCAGTTGCCATAAAAGTACCAGAGCCTAGTTCTGTAATGGCTATAATATCAAAAGCTTTTAAAATAATCTCTCTTGCTTGTGAATACAAACCCGAATTACTTAAAATAGAACTTGGTAATATTATAGCTGCAATTCCGTCTGTTTTTAGTAATTGTTTAGTTCGTTCAATAAACAAACATTCTATTTCAGAACTTCTATCGCTTAGGCTGTCAAACAATTTAAAATCTTGATTAGCAGAAGCGTTTTTCAAATCACCTTTAAAAGAACTTACAGAATATGGCGGATTAGAAACAATAAACGAAAATTGAGGTTTTTCTGCATTTTTCTTTAAAAGCCCTCTGTAACTTTTGGAATGTTTAAAACTATCCAAACCATCTCCGTGAATAACTTGTGCTAAACCATCTCCGTAAAAATAACAACCAACTTTTGCAACTTTTACTAAACGATAATCTTTTTCTATACCATACACATATTTACTTGCCCAGTCGTATTTGTTAATTCTCCAAGCATTTACGTTTGTTTCGGCATCATCAGTTTCTAACTTTGAGGTATCAATGTCATTTTCAATAACACGTTGGTATTCTTCCATTACTTCGGTTAAGAAGTGACCACTACCAACACTATAATCAATTACAGCAGGAAGTTCTGGAATTGATTGGTTTAACTGTTTCTTTATGTATTGAGAAATAGGTAATGAGCGAACTATGAAACGTGTAATTGGTGGTGGCGTAAAAAACTGACCAGCTTCTTGTTTTAAACCAGTTGTTAAAAGACGTTCAAAGAAATCACTTAAATGTTGTTGTTTTCTAGGATAACGAATTTGAAACTTTTGAAGTAATTGAACTACTTCTTTTAATACTTTTTGATTATCCTCAAAAGTTTCTTCATCAAAAACATCTTTTATATCGTAAACCTTATTGAATAATAAAATATGTTTCTTTTTTTCTTCTAATTCTTTTTGAGTTTTATAACTAAACATATCATCCGAAATTCCTCTAACTTCTTTTTTCAAAAAGTCATACATCCCAGATTTGTATAGGTTTATAAGTCTGATTTGAAAATCAACTGCATTGTCTTTATGTTCTTTCCATTGAAAATCAAGTTCCTTGTCATCCCTCTTTTTTTCATCAAATATTTTAGCGAGAAAAAGATTAAAAATCTTATTAAATGCGTTTGGTTTGTCTGAAACAGAATGCTTTCTAAGAATAGATAAAAATTCGTGAAATATTTTTTTGCTATCTTCTTCGTTTAACGGTTTTAAATCCTTTTTGGTTAGTTTCTTACTTTCAAACAAATAAGGTTTTACCCAATCGTCAAATATTCCGTTGGTATTCGTTACTTTATTCCATCTATCATAAACATCTTCTACATTTCCAGCTTGTCTGTAATGTTCCTCAATTTTTATGATTTCATTTTTAAATTGAATTTTATTTTTGTCCAGTTTAGAAGCATATAGCATCAAAATATCAGCAGACTTGTCTTGTTGAAAATAGGTCATTAACTGACCGCCATTTGTTTCGGTTTTTTTAAACTCTTTTTCAAATTCTTTTCCCCAAGTCTTACATTCTATCATTAAATAGGCAGAGCCATCTTTACGAGTAACAAGAATATCTAGCCAACCACCGCTTGCTCCGTGTCCGACTGTGTATTTTTTTTCTAAGATTATATTTTCTGGTTTATAACCTTTTTCTAGTAATCTGTCTATACATTCTAAAACAACCCAATTTTCAGTTTGTGAAAAATTTTGAGTTGTTGTTCTTCCTCCAATTATTTTACTTCCGAAATCAAATTGTTGTTTTTCAAAATCAATTTCAATAGAATATCCGTTATAGTTTTTATGAAAAATTCCAGAAGTATTTTCTTTAGGTATAAATCCTAATACTTGTATGAGTTTTTTTGTATCCATCTCGATTAGAATTTTAATTTTCCTTGTTTTGCGTTTATTGCTTTGATATAAGTTGATTGGTCTTCTGCAACTTTAAAAATTTTATCAGAACATTTATATTCAAAAGCTTCTTTTGCAAATTTGTCTGCAAAATACAAGTCTTTAACTTGGTTGTAATCTAGTTCAAATAATTGGGCGAGTAATTTTAATTTGCCAACTGGAAACTTTTTATGGTCATTCTCAATTTTACTAACAGCAGGTGTATTAATTTTGACTTTCGCTCCGAATTCAGTCTGACTCCAGCCTTTTTCTTCTCGGTGAGTTTTTATGTAGTTTCCGAAACTTGCCATTAGTTTATTATACTTTTTATTGTTTTACCCAATTTTGGCAAAGTTATATATTCCTCAGTCTGTAAACAATTTTTTTGACATATAAAAATCATCTTTATAAAACTTATTATCAGCGTTGGGGTAAGGCAAGCTCTTTTTATTTTTTGAGGCACGAAAAAAATGAAATGTGCTTGACTGTGCGGCTGGATTCAGCTTGTGTACAACGTGTTTGGCTATGATTTCGGCGTGGATAAATCCGCAGGATTTGTCCGCATAGAAATCAGGTTTGTTAAAGTAATAAATTTTTCAAGATAGTTCATAAGCCACGCTGAATTATAGCCGTTGTTGAACTAAACCTCCCAAGGTCGGTAGCTTTTACAAAGTTATCCAAATAAACCTTACTTTAAGTATTCATTATTAAAATCACTATTATGAAAAAAGTAGTACCCTCATTGAACGTGCCTGTATTGAAGTATCTGGATTTAATAGCTCCTATTACAAACTTAAACGTCATTATGAACTAGCAGGCAAAAGCGATAGTACAGTTATAAACTACGGTCGTTGTTTGGCTCATATGGCATTACACTTTAAGTGTTGTCCTAGCGAATTAGATACTGAACAAGTACTTGACTATCCCCACGATGTTAAAAACAAACATAAAACCCCATCAGAGAGTTTCTTTAAACATACTGTTTATGGTCTTAGGTCGCTTTATAAGCTTTTGGGTATTGTAGACAAGCATATTAGTCTTCCTCAAATAGAACGTTCTAAAAAATTACCTGTTGTACTTTCTCAAGAGGCGATAAAACGTTTTCTCTCTACCCCTAAACTTCTCAAACACCGTTTGATTATTGGCTTGCTCTATGGTTGTGGATTACGACGGTTTGAACTCTTGAATATTGATATTCAGGATATTGATTTGTACAGAAAGATGCTTCACATCCGTCAAGGTAAAGATCGTAAAGATCGGTATGTTCCATTAGGTGTATTATTATGCAAGGGGCTTAAGATATACTTAGGAGTGGAGCAACCTAAGCGCTGGCTTTTTTATCGTAAAGATGGACAGGGAAATTTACTTCCTTATTCAGAGAGTGGCGTTCAATGGGTTATAAAGACGACAAGAAAACTTAGTAGTATCAATAAGGCAATCACTACCCATAGCCTTCGTCATAGTTATGCTACCCATTTATTGGAACAAGGCTTGGATATTGTTTCCCTTAAAGAGTTATTAGGTCACGCAGCTATCGAGACGACTATGATTTATCTTCATGTGAGTCAGTTGGGCAAAGAGAAGGCTTTTTCTCCATTAGATAGGATTTATGGTATAGATACACTCTCTTGAAGGCTAGGTATGATCTGGGTTTGCTATTAAGAGATCATTACCCTTACATAAACAAAGGATTCAATGCTTGGCAGTCTCGCACCCTTTTTGCGTTGAGTAGATGCAGGACAGCTGCGATGGGAGGACACATTGATCGATGTAATGACCTTACTTGTGGCAAATTACATTTGAGTTATAACTCTTGTCGTAACAGGCATTGTCCTAAATGTCAGGGGCATAAACGAGAGCAATGGATACAAGCTAGAGAATCAGATCTATTGCCTGTGGGGTATTATCATTTGGTCTTTACCTTACCTAGTGAGCTTCATCCTTTGGCTTTAAAGAAACCCAAGTTGGTGTACACTACTTTATTTAAGACTGCTTGGTCTGTGATTAAGAGTTTTGGAGCTAACCCAAGTTTTTTGGGAGCTACTCCTGGCATGATTGCTATACTGCATACTTGGGGTCAAAATCTAAGTTTACATCCCCATTTGCATTGTATTATAGCTTGTGGAGGAGTAGATACAGAAGGGAAGTGGAAAAATGCTAGAGGTAAGAACAATTTTTGTTTCCTGTCAAAGAACTTAGCAAGGTGTTTAGAGCCAGGTATGTGGCTACTCTGAGAAAGCAGGATATTAAAGATACATCTCTTTTTGACTCTTTGTTTTCTAAAGATTGGGTGGTGTATGCAAAGAAACCTTTTGGTAGTGCAAGTTCGGTGGTAGAATACTTGGGTAGATATACTCATAAAGTAGCTATTTCTAACCATCGCATTGTAAGAGTAGCAGAATCTCAAGTGTCTTTTAAGACTAAGAATTACAAAAAGGATGGTAAGCAAGAAATACTCACCCTAGAGGCCAATGAGTTTATTCGTCGTTTTGCCATGCATATCTTACCCAAAGGATTTGTACGCATACGACATTATGGATTTTTGAGTAGTACAGGCAAAGCAAAATATCTATGCTCCTTGAAAGATCAACTAGGTAAAGTGATGCTAAAAAAGAAAAAAGAATCCCTTCATTTAGTTTGCCCATCTTGTAAGAAAGGAAGGCTAGTTACGCTTTGTACTTTTGATAATAGAGGCCCTCCCAAACGATGGATAGAACAACTAGCCAAACAAAACAATGTACAAAAAACAAAACAAGCGTAAAAGACGTAAAGGGTAATCTATGTCCAAATTTCAGCAAACTAAAAACAAGTATATTAAAATGCTCTAAAGACCATCTAACAAACAGAACAGAGGAGCTAAAAGCACCTCATCGTATCGCATATCTTCCTAAAATAGGTGTCTACTCACCTATAAAATCACACCATATATCTCACGCAAAACCCATAGTAGCTGCATACGGTTTAGTCAACACTATCTTCAGACTTTGTGCTACGCACAGTCCGAAGACTTAGTTATTAGCAATAGTTATTTTCTCGGTATTTGATAATTCAGTAAGTCGTAGTAATATGCCCTCATTTCACTAGAACACTGGATTAATGAATACCTTGCGATGTTAGACGAATATTTTTCTATATTATTTTCAACAATTAGGTCGGAATTCAAATGTGAACTAAAAGCCAAAACGAATGTAATTCTCTTTTCAAAAAGGGATTTGAATTCATCTAATGTTAAATTGTCAATATTATGTTTTTTCTCAATTAAGCTATTGTATATTTTTTCGAGCAGAGGCTTTTTCTTTGTTCCTAAAGTTTCTCTTAAACGTCTTGCTGAAATTGTAATTTGATTTGTCAATTCACGTATTTTAGATTGAAATCCATATTTTACGTGAATTAAATAAATGTTATTGTTATCGTAATATAATATATCACATAATTCCAGTCCGTCTGCAATTATGGTGTCAATTACTATATAATTCTGCTTACTATTATACAATAAATTATAATCTCCTTCTCTGCGTATTAAATTCTTATCCCAAGGTTCCGATAATATATTCTTTGGTGCTTTGTAAGTTCTTAATACGTGTGATGTGTTGGTTTTTAAATCTTCTACAAATGTATCTTGAAGTCTATACCATTTTGTGTCTACTAGAAAAATTGGTGTTCCATCGTATGGAAATTCTGTTGAAATATGAAATAAAAATCCTGAGCCTATTGAATGTTTACCATCTTGATAACAAGTTACATAAACACTCCTAACGAAATTCATAAAATTGAATCGGTCGTTAACTCCAAAACGTTCTACTGCTCGTGTTAAAACTGCGTCATAGATTTCATTTCTATCGTAAACTATTTTAAAAACCGTATACCCATTGTTTTCAGTTTTTTCTTTTAGTCTAAATTCGTCAGCCTCATAGAATTTTTCAATGTTATTTGGATTACAAAAGTCGTGTTGAAAAGATTTGTGAGCGTTTGATATCCTTCGTCCAAGATTCTCGGTATCATTGAATAAATGAGTGATTAATTCTTGATGAAGAATATTATCAGTTAAATTTCTGTCTGTAATTTCCTTGTACGAATCTAGATAATCTGAAGGTGCAAGTTCAGATATTACAACTAGTTCCTTTATGACTTGATGTAGTTCATCAAAATCTACATTTTTTTTAATCTTGAAAGCTTTACTAACATAAATCTGAATTCTGTCGTTGTCCTTATTTTTAAGAAAGCTAAAATGTAAATCAGTAGTTTCTTGGCTTAATTTTAAGTGTATTTCTTGAGTTACCTTTCCAAATTTTATGTAATCGATAATTTTATAATTATCTCTAAATTGTTCACTTAAACCAGCTCTAGAACCAGTTATTCCTCTTGATTTTATTGATGCAATCTCGTCAAATTCGGGTTGCATAATTCTAGAGTAAATGTTTAAACCAAAAGATTTATCTATGAACGGAAGAACTATTTGAAATGCGTTGCCACCTATTATGCAAAAGATGTCGAATTCGGTTTCTACAAATAGAACAAGAGATAATTTTTGTTGAATAAAGCCCTCATTTTTTGTCAATTCTGTCGGTAGAAATTCTTTCCAATCCGAAACGGTTTCGTCCGAGTCGTAAAGATAGAGGAAGTATGTAATTTCTTCTTTGGTGATTTGTTTTAAAGTAGCAGAGTTGAAAGTTCCTTTGATACCTAATTTTGAAAATGAAGTATTGATTATTTTTTCAATAATTAGTTCACAAGTCGGCAACTTTTTTAAAAGTCGATGTGTTTTATCAATCCTATATATTTTAGGATTTTGTGTCATCTACGGTTTGTTTTCATAATTATTGCTAACGTCTCGGCTATGATTAGTACGGGAATAAAAGTGCACTTTTGTTTCCGTTTAAGCGATTAGCCGAATCTTTTTGTTTGTTTTTATTTTTCTATTTAAAAGCCAAATCCAAAAGATTTGGCGGACTTTCTAAATATACACAGACCTTAGCTTAAAGCCCAAAACCCGTATTAATTATAGGCATTGTTATAGCCAGTCTTTATTTTTCAGCACAAACACGTTTTCTGCTATTTCGTTCAGATAGTCATATCCCCAGTATGAAGCTTTGCCGTATTTTTCTCTATCAGATTTTTTATAATCTCCAACAATTTTATAACCCTTCATTAGATTCCATTCCGGATTATTTGCACCATATGAACCAATCAAAATTAAAGGTTCAATACTGGATTTTGTAAAATCAATATTTCCGATTATACCACTTGAGTATTCACTAATAGTTTTAATATGCGCATGTCCCTGTTTTAGAATTTTTGAGTTCATCAAATCCACCTCCTTGGGAATCTCATTTCCATTCCAGTCTAAAAGTCCAATAACGATTTCCCGAGTCAGTTTTAAATCCGATGGAGGCACATCAATAACAACCCCAACTGCATATGATTTGTTAGATAGTTTCGTAACCCAATAATCTCCCGAGCTTATTTTTTTATTAGATTTTGGAACGAATGGATAGGTCATTTTTAGATTGGCTATAACGGCAGTCTGTCTCAAAACTGCCAATATTTTTCTAAATATAAGTTTTTCTAAGCTGCTCTAGGAATGAATTTGAATTCTGGCTCTATTTTGAGTTTTTGACCTATATAACCGTTCATGTTGTTTTTATCCGTTCTCAGAGGTTTTTTAGTGTTGAATATTGATTTGAAGACGTTTTTTAGCTTGTTTGCAGTATGCCACCCCAGGTTAAACATTCTTTTAATATTGTATGCAATTGCCATCAGACCGAAGTCAGCACTGGCAGATGGTATTCCTTTTTTTGTGATAATATAGTTATATCCCCACTGTCTTTTTATGGTGCCATACGGATGTTCTACTATAGCCTGGCGTTTTTTATAAAGTAGTGGATTTTTTTGGACGGCTCGCGCATTGTTTTCTATGTATTTTTTGAACTCACTTCGCTGTATAATCTTACCGTTTTTTGCCGTGGTACACAATTGCCTAACAGGGCAGTTTTTGCATGCCTTTGTTTTATACTGTTTGAACTTATAATTACGTGCTTTGTACCAGCTACCGTTGCTTTTGAGAGTGTGGTTCTGTGGACATATATAGTGATCTTTTTCGCTATTATACTCAAAATGTTCTACATTGTATGCTGGGTCTGGAGCCTGGCTTTTCCTTCCTATAGCTGGAATGGCTACTAGGGTCTCTATGTTCAGGTCACTTGCTGTTTTGAATTCACTTCCTGTATGATACCCTTTGTCGTAGAGTGCTATAAAATCGTTTGATTGTAGTATGGTCTTGGCTCTTCTGAGCATCATTCCCATAGCCTTTTTATCATTTTGGTTTGTGATCTTATAGTCTATGATGAGTTTATTTTGTGCATCCACAGTAGTTTGTGCGGTATAGCATACTTCGGTAATGTTTCCCCTTGTGATCTGGTGTCTGCTATCTGGATCGCTGGTGGAGAGCTGTGGATTTTCGGTGGTTGTGTCAGCTTCTAGGGCGATCTTTATTTTTTGGTAGTTTTCTTTACGTGATTTCTGCTTTTGTATATCTCTTTGTATACTCTCTTTTTGCTGTATGCCATCGGCTAAGTCCAATTGGCTGCTGTATTCTTCCTGTTTTTTATCGATATACTCTAGATGTCGAGCTACTTTTTTTAGGTTGTAGTTGTTCTTCTTGCTGTTCTGAGCTCGTATCTTGGTAGAGTCACCAGCGATGAGTTTTGCACCTATCAGCTCGTGGTTGGTAGCAATGGCGACGGTTTGACGGAATACTCTCTTAATAGCTTTTGGGTTGTCCTTTCTAAAGCGAGCAATGGTATTGTGGTCTGGCTTGAGATTTCCTAAGAGCCATATAAGCTCTATGTTTCTGTTACATTCCAATTCTAGTTGTCTTGAGGAACGTGTTCTATTGAGGTATCCGTAAATATATAGTTTCAACAGGTCTGCTGGGTGATACGGGGGTCTTCCTTGATTTGGTAGTTTTTTAAATCCAAGAGCCAACATATCTAGCTGATCTACAAAACGATCAATATTACGTACAGTATTATTTTGTGCAATCATATCATCAAGACAGGTGGTGTAGAGGGTCAGTTGTGTACGAGATTCTCCTTTTTGATATTCCATACTTTAAGATAAGAATATCATCTTTAAAGCCAGATGATTCATAGAAAGGGATATTAACAAGTTATGAGACAGTCTGACGGTCTTGTGTATGAAACGTAGCGTATAAATAAACACTAACTTTTCGGATTTAGCACGAGCCGAATTTTTTATTTTTATGTTTAATTTTCTTTTATAAATATGACCAAATAAAAAATTTGGTGTACTTTGTAAATATACAAAAACCTCTCGGAAAGCCTATAATAGCTATGTTTTATACACGTTGTGCCTGTTGCACAAGTCTTGCTAAAAATACATAAAATTAGTAACTTGTTGTATGCAAGGATTTAAGATTTATCAGGAGAAATTATTC
>Ga0209095_1002097_pt1 | contig 10311 bp, 10 predicted proteins | sample COGITO_mtgs_1104_3_FD_184795 | JGI IMG/M metagenome (GOLD analysis project Ga0209095, IMG submission 184795) | Pelagic marine microbial communities from North Sea - COGITO_mtgs_110404 (SPAdes) (version 2) | ecosystem: Environmental > Aquatic > Marine > Epipelagic ... | reverse complement strand
AGCGCAAACGACGCGTTTGGGGCGAGGTAGAGGTCCTCAAAAGTGAACAAAATCCCACTAACCTCTCTGGTATATCATCTATTTTACACGGGGGGATAGATTTTTGGAACTCAGAGCTCTTCCTTCTGCGAGAAGAACCCGTTCGATCCTTTTTTTTAGCAGCTAATTTGACAGAATAAGCCAGTCGAACCCCAAGGTAGGCCACACCCACATGACAACAGCTCTCAGAACACATATTCAACTTGCTTTCACGTCACCAAGTTTAAGAAAGTTTTAATAAAAAAATACCAACATCGTAGATTCCTTGGATAGTCAATCATGGGAAACGGAGCTCCCATTGCAAATGCCAGCATAAGTGCTCATGGAGCCCTTTTCAACATTCTGGTGTCAGCAGATCTCCCTTCAGCAGACCAGCTTACACAGCTTGAAGACTTAAGCGAACATGCCATGGAGTTTGAGGGAATCTACTTGAAGCTCAGTTATGAGTGCTCAATGACTCTCGCATCAAGCACTGAAAATGAGATAAGACAAATCATTCATCACTCACAGCAAGCAAATGCTGTCAAGAACATTGGTGGGCATTTAGTTATTGTTGATCCGTTCAGCGAGCAATATATCATCAGACAGACTATCGAAGGGAACGTATACGACATCATTGTTCTGTGGTGTAAGATCAAGCAGGATAAGAGGGTTGAGGTGAGTTGGAATTCTTTGACATTCTGCACTGTTTTTGGTGTGTTTCTCTGCACTTCTCTGTGATTTCCTTCGTGTTCTGTGCGTATCATAGTACTGCAAAGCGCACCACAGCACACCACACCGCTGACCAACCTCATGCCACAGGGAATAATAACCTCAAGCTACAGCTTCTGTGAGGAGAAAACTTATGATCGCTGGGGGATGGAGCTGCACCCTTCATACACGTCTGAATTTGCAAAGGATTTCATGAAAGAGCACTGCAAGCACATGATTATGCACCACAACCATATAAAGACCGTGTTTATTGTCGAAGATATGCGTACCGGGAAGCACTATATGCTCAAGGAAGTCTTAATTCTCCAAAGCCTCCACAAATTACCATGTACTAATGAGCATGACGTGCTTGAGCTCGTCCACGCGGACGAAGAACCAGGCATTGCTATTCTTGGCCTCTCCCCCAAGCCAGATATTTTTCACGAGCTCGTGAAAGTCTCAATGGTTTATCCTTTATACGAGATGGATTTGTTCAACATGATTGGCTACCACACCAAGAAAACTAAGCAGGAGGGTCTTCCTATGAACGTTATCGTAATGTACTTAGCCCAGATGCTAGAGATGCTGAGAAGGCTTCGAAGTAAGGGCGTCGTCCATCGCGACGTCAAACCGGAGAACATTTGCGTCGATGGTCGTGGCAACCTCGTGTTGATCGACTTTGAGATGGCGGTGCAGCATGATTCCAACAAATTTGTGGATTCGAGCCTCGTTGTAGGGACGATTTTTTACATCGCCCCGGAGAGTTTTAAATATAGGGAGTACAGCAACTTGACCGATTTGTGGGCGGTCGGGGTAATCGCCTGCGAGCTGTACAGTGCGGCACTTCCCTGGGACATCCGGAGTGGCATGAGTGGGCCTCAAATACTGAAGATTTTGGAAGAAACGGAGCCGGAAAAACCGACAGGGATGCAAGATGATCTTTGGCAATTTTTGGCTAAAATTTTTGTTGACAAGAATAGTCGAATGACGGTCGAGGAAGCGATTAGAGACCCCATTTTCAGTAAATGGTGCCCTGGTCTCAATTTTGCGCGGTATGGGAGCAAGGATGAGGAAATGGTTACAGATTTGGGGAACGTTTTTGACCAGCATGACTGTTTGGCAGAAATTAGATCTCTCTGTGAGGCTAAGGGCTTGATTAGTCAGCTTCAAAGCAAGACTACGCGGGAGAAGTTCAACACACTGACCAAAAAGAATAAGTCTACGAATTTGCGCCGGGATAGGATCTTGCACCAGAACTCGTACTTTAACGACGCAATAATGTATTCACTTGATAGCGATTCTTTGCGTAGCGAATCGTCCGGCAGTAATCTGAAAAGTGGGGCAAGTCAGGGGACAGATGGGGATTCGAAGGAGTGATACCGCTAATTTTGTTTCAATGGATGGGCAGGTGTTGGTGTATTTGTTAGATAGGAATCGGGAACACATACAGAAGTACAGGGCGCAGTTGTACATATATGGCGCTGATGTATCGTTATTTTTGCAGCCGATAAAAAGTTTAGCTGTTTAATTGTATATATATGATGGGTCTGTTTCCTGCAGAAAGCTTTACAATATTTTAACATTTTTCATTATTTGTGGAGTCTCAGACTTTGCGGCGTTTGCTATTGTCGCTGTTGAGATTTCCCATGAGGTTCTGAGGGCCACGGTACAACCCTGTGCCCATAGTCACCGATTGAGGAGGGGGAGGGGGTACATTAGTTTTCATAATCTTGGTTCTGGCATCGTGTGCATTGTGGTAGGTATAGTTGGTTCTGTCATCCCCGAATTGCCGTTTCCGGTTGTTTGCCGTAGAAGCATTGGTAGTCGACTGTTTTCTCATTTCATCTTTCACCTCAGGGATTGCGAAGGTGTGGTCATCATGGTCCTTATTTTCAATGTTCATCTGCTTCTCCCGACGGGCCACCTCCATCTCCCGACACGCCAAACTCGCTTCCCTCTTTTCAAGGGAAGCTAATTTCTCTTGGATTTCGGTCTCATTGCGGCGAATCTTTTCCATTCGCGACTGGATCTTTGACAGCTGAATTTGCTGCTCTTGTTCTCTAACCAAGCATTTAACCTCCCTTATCGGGACTACCAAGGACGGTAGCCGCTCTAAATCCTCCACTTTTGGTCTCCTGTCAATGTCTCTCCTTAGCATCCAGGCAACCGCCCTCATGAGTTCCTCGGAGAAGCATCTTGGTAGCCGATCAAAACGCCCCTCGTTAATTTTGACCGCCAGGGCGACCTGATTGTTCGCGTCGAAGGGAGGTCGCAGAGCAGCCAGCTCGTAGATGATACATCCCAAAGACCAGATGTCCGACCTCTCGTCATATCTTTTATTGTTCACCAGCTCAGGCGACATGTAGTACGGTGTGCCGACGCCCTTTGTTCTTGCAAGTGTTGTCGAAGTAGAGAGCTCCGTCGCTAGGCCAAAGTCGCAGAGTTTCACGTTATTTCTCTCATCCAGAAGTATATTAGCGGGCTTCAAGTCGCGGTGAAGAATTGGGGTGTTGGTTATGGTTGGGGGGGCTCCGTTTGCAGATGGCGTGGATGTTGTGTGCCGGTGGCATTCTTTTAAAGACAAGACCACTTGCCCTAGCACGTTCCAGATAAAACTCTCCGAAACATAAGGGGGAGTGGAGGACGTTTCCTTTTTGTCACGTTGGTTTCTGTTGTCGTTGATTTTATGATATATTTTGTGTTGTTAGTCATTTGTCGCCAGAGCAGTGTTTTTAAGGGAAGGAGGAGGTCAATAAAGTGACCAAAAGAGAATCCAAGGGGGGGGGGGCATGTTCGGTTGCACACTCAACACTCACCTTTTCCAAAGGTCAACCTTCTTACGCTGCGTAGAAATCAACCTCGCCAAATCGCCTCCTCCACAATGTTCCATCACTATGTACAAACGCATCGTCTTCTTATCAATGATCCGATCATAATACCTGACGATACAAGGATGTCTAAGTTCCCGCAGAATGTTCACTTCAGCGACGATCTGCGCCTTCTCCTTCTCATTCATCTGGCCATACCGTAGCTCCTTCCAAACCAGCTTCTTATCATCGCTCTTTCGTCTAATTAAGGACACGGAACCGAAAGATCCGGATCCAATCTGGGATTCAACACGATAGTTCTCCATGCTGAGGCGTTTTCTTGGCCTATCACTTTGTGGGTACCTTGAGGTGAGTGCAGTTTTAGTCCACCGTTTGTTTTCTGCTGATCCTCTAATTTGGACTTAAGAAAGGATGTTGTTAGAGAAAAATTCGTCTTCGAATCGGAGGAACAAAAATATTGACGCGGATCAAATAATAAATCACGATTTTTTTTTTATTTAAGGGGCGAAAACGGATTTTGTTGCTATTCAGTACCGGCTAAAAATTGTTCGGCATTTTTCTACAAAAAAGAAAATATAGTTTCACTTTTTGTGCGTCCATCACATAACGAAAGCTCTCTCAATGAGATAAGTTGGTTTAAGTTGGTTCCATCACTTAGAACTCCTACGAAAACGGAAGGAGAAAAATCAGAACAACACGATCTCGCAAATCGCAACGCACACACTCTGGGTGACAATTGAAGATGCTGCTATCAACCAGCAAAGGTTCCCTCACCTCCGCGAAGTTATCCTGCTTGCTGTCCCGTTCATTCTCGACCTTCTCCCCCTCCTTTTCGTCTTCCTCCTCCACTTCCTCTGCCTCCGCCTCTGCCTCTGCCTCTGCCTCTGCCTCTGCCTCTGCCTCTGCCTCTGCCTCTGGCTCTCCCGCCCGCCCCCTATCTCCCCCTTCTTCTTCCTTCTCCCAAAATCTCACGAAAATAACTGTGAAATCACACTATTTAACTTCCCCCTTGTCCCCTCGAGGCACATTTGACTCTATTGGTTCATTGATAAACAATGGCCCCTACGTTCCCCTCGACTCTCCTGCCAGCACAAACATTGGCGATACCGCCAACATCGATACCGCTAACATTGGTTCCTCTTCTTTCGATTCTAACTTCTTTTCACCTTCCTCTGAACCTCTGACACTATCCTCCTCTGCCACTTTGACCCACATTTCTCCTGTGACCCTGTCCACTGAGGAGGTAATAGCCAGACTGACTTTATCCGTGCCGGAGGGCCCAGAAGCACCGATAGGTTACCAGGCGGAAGAAGAAAGCTACATTGTTATAACCGCTTTCGGCGGGGTCGTCTTTTTCAACGTTCCTGAGGGGATACAAGGGGACTGCCTTGGAGTGATTTGGAGGGGGAAGGGGAGTAGGAAGAAAAGCAAGGACTTTGGCGGTATCCAGAGCATCAGCAATGGCAACGACACCCAAGGACAGAACGAATCAAGGGGGTTATCATTATCACCAACTTCATCCTCCAGTGTGATAGAGGAGGTTTTCCACAACCGTGGGGGCAAGTCTCCGATTCTCCCTGCTCAAAACTCAGCCCATAACCAAAAAAGGGTGAAAAAAAGCCCCCCCTCCCCCTCACCCTTTACTTCTCGATACACAGAGACTTATGAAATACACGTGCACCATTCGCCGCCCACGCCCAACATTCTTCGCAACAACGTCCACCCGACGCATGCGTCTGTTTCCACCTTGACGCCTTATAACTTGTCTGTGATCTCGACGATTATGTGTCAAACTGTCGCCTTGGATCATTATGTTGGCGTCGTCGATGGTCTCCTAGAGAGGTTTGACAGGGTCAACGAGGCGGTGTCGAGAGAGAATGAGAACTGGGGGGAGAGAGTGGGAATAGGAAAAGAGGAGGTCGAGGCATTTGGGGGGATGAAGGACGGAGGTGAAGGGGGACAGATAGGGGGAAAAGGCGGGGTGGAGAGGAGGGAGCTTTACAGAGTCATTGCGGAGAGCAACCGAGTCCTGCTTGGCGTGGGGTGGAGGGTGGGAGTGCTGGGGGGCAAACAGAGGGCCAAGGTTGGCGGCAGCGGCGGGGCTGCAAACGGTTGGGGGGGTAGCGGGGAGGAGGGAGCGTGGAAGGACGTGGAGGCTGGCCTACTCTGGGAGAGGATGAGGGAAGAGTTCGAGCTTGTCGAGCGCTTCGACGCCGTGCGCTTCAAGCTCGATCTCGTGAGAGATAACGGCAAATTCTTCCTCGAAGTTGTCAGGGGAGAGAAGGGGGAGGGACTCGAGAAGACTATCGTTGCGCTCATTGCCGTGGAGTGCGTCATCATGATTTTGGACATGACTGGCTTAGGGGAAAAGTGGATGAGTCCATTTTTTTGAAGAAATCAAATGCAGCAATGCTTTCTCCTCTATGTCAGCGCCAGCACAATCGCCGCCTTTTGGGTCATATACACAGAGAACATGGCAACCTTTAGAATATCACCAGATCACCCGGAAAAAAGTAGTAGAAAAGAACATTTTTGGCAGCGTTTTCGAATTTTCTCATTCAATTTATTTTACTGTACTCGCCCCCAACGCGACAAATAATCTATCAAAGACAAAAAAAATGCACGATAAATCGTTTTAGTTAATGCTACACTTTACCAGCAACATATAATTTTACATTATTCCCCTGCATTGGTGACGCTTTGTCTCCTAGTGATGAGAAAGGCCTTGGTTATCTCCTCCATTCTTTGCTCCAGAGATTGCTGCGCGATCAGTCCCGCATCGTTCACTTGCAAGTCTACAATACTGCTGAGATCATTTGTCTTCTCGCCGTTATGTCCGCTACTGGTGAGCGAGTGGTGACGTGCGGGACCTCCCGGATTATTTGCCCTTCCGTGAGCATCATCAACAAAATTAGCCATACCCATCTCTCCCCCCCGCATTCCCCCAGCTCCAGACCCCTGTGCTCCGAAGGCAGACGTCATAGACATTTCTCGCATCGGCAGATGGGCAGACCGGTAGCTGAGTTGCTTGGACGGAACGTTGCTTGAGCGGTAGCTCATCGCTTTCTGCATTCCTCGACCCGGGGCCGTGGGGGATTCATCGTCATTAATAGCCCCGGGAAGGCTTTCTGCGGTCTCAGTACTTTCCCGGAGCGATCGCGTGAGAGCCTTCGTTAAATTTTTATCTAACTTAATGGACCTTGAGTTAGACTCTGGAGAATGGCGCCGGGGAGGAGTCAGTGACTCTGCCTCCTCTGATATCCCCCCCAAGGACATCTGTGTGTGTGTGAAGCGAAAGATGAGACGTAAGAAAAACGTGCACAGAAACGAAATTGCTCGTCAGCTTTCCTTACCTTCTTTTCCCTAGCCTTTAACATTTTCCTAATCCCAGCGACTTGTTTCTGTTGTTGTGTTGAGGTTTTGACTGTTCGAATTCGGTCCCTCGCTATCCTTTTAAGTTCCTCTCCAACATCAGGGTACTCTCCAAGCAGAATGTTTAAATTCCTTCTCGACAAAGCCTGCAATTCGCATACGGTAATTGCCTTAATCCCGGCCCTACGAATCCCTCCCATGATGCATCCGATTTCGCCAAAGTAAGCCCCCTCTACAATCGTCACTTGCTTCTTGCCGCCATAATAAACGCTAGCCCTACCTTTGATCAGGAAATACATCTCGTCGGCGGCACTTCCCTCCTTAATAATGAAATCACCGTCCTGATATACCATTGGTTGAAACATTGTGATGCAGTCGGCAACAAATTGTGGGATTTTCCCCTTGAAAAATGGAATTTTAGCGATGAGATCTTTTTCGACGTAGAGGAGAACCTCAGCTCGCAAACTACTGCTGAGCTCTTCCAGCAGTGCGTCGGCATCATACTGACTGCTACTAAGCAATACCTTGTTATTGCTATTAAATGCGAACTCATAGAATTTTCGGACTGTAGAGGCCATGTCGGAGGGCAGTTTTGCGTCATGAATGAAGGCGTTTACGCAATGCATCTTTTCTCGTATAGCCTTGTTCTGGCGGTCAAAGCTCGACATGATAGTGGACATGGAGGAGACTATGTAGGCGTACCAACTGACACCAAGGAGCATCATTACCATGCTATAAAGCTGTTCTGCAGGCGTTCGAGCACTGAAGTCACCGTAACCAACTGTCGTCAAGGTACTGAATGACCAATAAAGGGCAGCAACATACTTTGCAGAAAGAGAGGGGTAATAATTCCAAAAAATGGGAAGGGTGAGTAGATGGGTATGTTCACGGACATGGGGCACCTCCAAATACGTTGTTCTGGCTCTCCTTGCTCACCTGCTCTATCTTAGGCTGCCCATCGACAAAATAGCGGTACTGCCAACCTCCTTCAATCCTGTCTTCCCCCCCCATCAATCCGGTAAAGTACCAAAAGCAACCGACCGTGTGAGTGACCATCACCACGACAGAAATTATCTTCACCATTTTTGTCACTCCGTGATGAATGTTGAAATCGTGCTCAACCTTGGTGATAAACTGCGTCAACTTGTATATCCGCATCAGCTTAAGCATACGCATCAAGCGAAGGAATTTCACCAAGCGAGGAAGGCGAGCGAGCTTTCCGGTTTTGTTAAGCGTCTTAGCGCTGTTGTTGAGAACTAGGCCGAAAGGAAAAGTAGCGAGCAAATCAATGAAGAAATAGGTCTTGAGGTACTTTTTCGCAATTTTCTTGGGTTCAACAATGAGCTTTCCTGTCTTGGGATCATAATAAGCCGTAATGAAATTGATCAACATGTCAACACCAAAGACGCAGTCCGTGAAGTACTCGATTGCCAGCAGAATACCGGTAAGTTCATCGTCGTCCCAGTACAGACAAACCCTGTAGGGAACGTAAAAAGCGACATAGCCAAGCACCACGGACATAAAAATATCCCATACAGTTTTTTTCGTCGACGATGGATGAATCACCCACCATGGCTTCTTAACTCCACCGAACATACCGTTGCGATTATCACCATCATGCACTTGCACCCAATCAATATGATCGTCATTTGCAGAGCTTCCATACTTTTTTAAATCTTCGTTGACCTCCTTAAAAGCGCTTGCCATCTTATTGGCAAGGCGAATTTTACCCCAGTTTTGGGCCGCTCTGGAAGATCGGCGGTCAATTACTGGCGATTTGACTGTAGGTTCTGCTGCAGAAGCCGCAATTGCTTTCTCTGCAGGGTCAATCTCTTGGGAAGGGGATTTCGAGGGGTCAGAGGAGGCCTCTTGAGATTGTTTCTTGCCCTCTTCACCCAAGGCTGAGTTGGCGGCAGAATTATGAGCAGCGGTATTTACTGTTCCGGCGGCTGCAAGATCACCGCCCACGAAAGTCTCTTTTCTTTGGTGCACATTTCGCGAGGATACACCAGGCCGCTCCAAAAGCTCCATTGAACTGCCCATGAATTCCTTGTCATCCCGCAGCTTCTGGGCTAGGCTGTATCGCGCATTATTTCCGACATGTCGATGCTTCTGTTGTGGTTGTTGGTGTTGCGACTGTGGTTCAGCGCTACGAGACGGGGAGGAATTGTGTGTCTCGCTGCTCTTGGTCTTGCCTGGGGATTGTTTATTATTCTTTCCTTGCCCCTCATCATCAGTGTCTGAGCTGCTATCCAAACTTGCTTCCCCAAAGGCGGGTTCGATACTAGATTTACGTCCACTTCCAGTGAGTCCTGTCCCAGAAGACCGTCTACGCCCCCCTGATCGGGACTGCTGGCTCTTCACTGCGGAGTGAGCTTGGAACATTTTATTACTGGGCAAGACCAAGCTCAACAAAAATATAAAAATGCCGAGGAGCGCAAGACAACTTGTGCAGATGGATCGTAGACTTATGAATACATGAAGTAACAGTTATTTGATTGCATTTGAGTAACGGTTTCAATGACTTGACAGATCGGTCGATCGGTCGGCATGTGGAACACGACCTAATTTCATGTCATCTTGTGAAGAGAATGAAAATGGAGCTCATTTATAGACCCAGCACCTCCATAGTATGATAAATCCGGGTGTAAAAATCCATTTTTTATAACTAATATTTTTCAGAGTTGAACATCTCCTTCTTCCAAAGGGGGTTCCTCAGGAGTTTTTGTCGGAGGCTGAGGTGGCATCCTAGAAGGTGGAGGAGACATTTCATTCTCTGCTTTCACCTTCTTCTCCTCAAATGCCTTCTCGAACAGGCTCTCTCTCTTCTCGCTAATCCTCTTTTTAAAACTCCTCTGGGAGCTGTTCCTAATGGCATCATTGAAATTTCGGGATGTTGACTGGGTTGTGGAGCGCCGAACTCTGTGGCCAGTGAAGCGTCGATTTCCAGGACCAGAGGTGCGAATGCTCCCGCCGATAAAGAAGCGAGAATGATCATCTTGGTCACGGAGGTGGTGATTCAGACTGGGTTGAGGGTGGTGACCTGAGCGGAGGGCATTAGCAATCGTTTCTAACTGTGTGGCTAGATCGCTTTGCGTTGATGGGACTAGATTTTTTCTTATCTTCACAACCTTCTTAATTCTCCCCTTCCTACTTTCGCCATCATCAGTTTTTTGCTGTCTTGCAGGTTCCTCTCCCTCTCCCTCTCCCTCTCCCTCTCCCTCTCCCCCACCCCTCCTCTCAATACCCTCATCATCTATATCCTGCCCCTCTTTCACTTCATCTTCGTCTTCGTCTTCGTCTTCGTTTTCGTTTTCGTCTTCGTCTTCGTCTTCGTCTTCATCTTCGTCTTTGTCTTCGTCTTCGTCTTCGTCTTCGTCTT
>Ga0209095_1002088_pt1 | contig 10320 bp, 6 predicted proteins | sample COGITO_mtgs_1104_3_FD_184795 | JGI IMG/M metagenome (GOLD analysis project Ga0209095, IMG submission 184795) | Pelagic marine microbial communities from North Sea - COGITO_mtgs_110404 (SPAdes) (version 2) | ecosystem: Environmental > Aquatic > Marine > Epipelagic ... | reverse complement strand
GATAAGATTGAAGACGTGAGCTATGCGATGTACCACGCGATCGTTTCAGACGCGGAAGTTTCTTCAGTCAAACCGTCTCGACTTGCCTTGGCGTGCATTTGTGCCGCGAGATTACAATTAGAGAGCGAAGGGTTTCTCTATAACGAACCGATGTTGACGGATGATTTGAAATTGGCCGTCGGCGACGATTCTTGGTTGGCCACGAACGAACTCGAGTTATTTTCGCGAAATATCTTGGAACGATACAATTCATCCACGAGTGAAAATCAGCAGCAGCAACAACAACAACAACAACAACAACAACAGTATACAAACACCGGTGATAACAACAACGCATACGCTGATAACAAGGATGTTGACGACGTAAATAACGTACCATCGTTTTCGTCTCAAGCTTCGCAATGCGAGCACGCGAGTCTAGAAGAAGAGGAGGAGAGAAAAGAGGAAGATGATGACATGGTGTACGAAGACGAAGAGGAGGCAGGCGAGGAAGGCGATGATGACGACGGTATCGAGTGTGATGACGATGATGACGACGGTATCGAGTGTGATGACGATGATGACGATATTTCTCCGTACAACGTAAATTCGATGATGCGACCGCCAACGGGAGATAACGACTCCATCGCCAAGCAACGACGATCAAAAAATCTCGTCCATATGAACGTTGAAATGATGATGGATAAGGATCATCCGAAGTCGCTCGCTTCACATGCGGCGTCTTTTGATTCTATGATTGATATTATATCGCCAACGTCGCCTTTGGATGGACCATGGTTCTAGTGAATAGAAATAAAAACGGGGGTGAAAGTGTTGTAGAGCGTGAGTTTTCGAGAGAGAAAACTACAGCTTAGCGTATCATGTGTAAGAATGTGTATGTAATGAATATAGATATTACAATTTCGATAATATCGAACAATTATGCTTTCCTATGTGCATATACGTTTCTTTTGCGTGCGTGCGTGCATGCATATTATAAAATATGATCTTGTACAGGTAATTCTTCTAAGTCTACTCTACTTCTAGTCTGCTCTAATGCCTCCGGGCGTGATTGAATAGCCGCAACTGTTTCTCTCCGCCGGATTATCCCAACGGACTATGCTGTTCTTACTGTCCCTTCTGTCTAATAGTAGTCTCTGCGTTACGCATTTCGACCACGGTAGAGGCAAAAAGTCTTTGTGCTTCGTACCAATCGGATCGAGCTTGGTCGTCGTTTTCGTGCATAGAAACGTGACGCGTCGCTTACGAGCTATGGTTAACATTTTTTGCCCAACCGAAAAGTGCACGTTTTGTAAATTAAACGGCGCATTCTTATCGCGACGGGATGCGCGGTCTATCCAATAAAATGCGGCCACATTGTCGACGAGTACCAACCTTACCGGCGTCATGTTATTGTTGTTGTTGTTGTTGTTGTTGTTATTGTTGTTATTGTTATTTCTGTTACTATTCTCTAAATGTTGCTCGGATAAACTCGGAAACTGCATGAACTTCTCGTCCTTTTCCATAATAGTTAAACACTTGAGCAAATCAATGCTCGAATAACACCGCATCAATCGAAATCTAGATAACGAAACGTTATGACAGTCGTCAAATATAGATTCTCTCGTGATGACGTTCTCGGGCTGTTGTCGTTCTTCATTTTCGACGTCTATTCCTCGTTTTCCTTCGCGATGGTGAATCTGTAAACGCTCCTTAATCCTCGCCTGTAACACCTCTAAAAACCGTAACGTGTCAAACTTCCCGTCTAAATCGATTAAAACGCATCCTCGCTCGCTCCCGTCGAACGGGATGTTGTGTAAGACTTTCGGTAATATCGCGCCCACGGCAGTTTGAATCAGCAATTCAGTCTTCCCACTTCCACCCAACCCGCACGCTTCGATCACTTGCGAATGTTTCAAGGATTTGTGTTGGTCTAAAAAAGACAAACCGGTGTTCAGAGGTTCAATCTTTGATCTCGCGAATATGTCTGCGCCTTTTATACGCGTCGCGTCGAATAGAACGAAAATAAGAAAAGAGAGAGAGTGATGAGTCAGTTATACATTTTCAAAGTCAGTCTGTTTTGTTAAGTGCGTGAAGAAGAGGACCATAACGTGATGAAGAGAATAAAAAGAAAGAGAAGGCAATCGCTCTAATATCGCTCTACTCACCGGTTTCGTCCGCTCGGAGAAACTCCAACAGAGCGGATTTCGTCGTCGTCTCCATTGTGTGGTTATTATTATTCTATACGAATTTAACGTCGTGTCGTAAAGTTATGAAAAAATCGTCGACAACGGCATCAAGATGCTTCAAAAAAAAAATATGAAAGCGCTCATTGCGACGATATCTGCTTCGTCATCATCATCATCATCATCATCATCATCATCGAAGAGTAAGAAAAAGCTCGCGTTGATCACGGGTACGACCGATGGCATTGGCAAACACACCGCTCGAAGATTAGTGGAGCAAAATATAGACGTCATCGTCCACGGGAGAACGCAGGAGAGAATCGACAAAGCCGTCGAGGAGATTTCTAAAGCCAGCAGTGATAAAGGGAAAGTCGTCGGCGCGATTTTGAGCGATTTGAGCACTTTAGAAGGCGTGGAGAACTTGTTCGATAAAGTTTCGAAAGACGTGGTGGAGAAAGAAGGAAGAAAGCTGGACATTGTGGTGCAAAATGCGGGCGTTTTCCTTCCAGAGCGTAAAGTGAACGAGAGGAAAATAGAGTTGACGTTTCAAATCAACGTCTTGGCTCCTTACATGTTGAACTGTTTATTATGGAACAAAAACAGCATGGATACGAACGCTCGAATACTAAACGTGGCGTCTATTTCGCAAACGAGTGGGGTTCAGTTAGACGATTTGACGTTTGAGAAACAATGGAGCGATCATTGGTCCTACTCTCACTCGAAGACGTGCATGAAGAGCGTAAGTTTTGAGATGTATTTAAGAATGATGAAAAACAGCGAGACTGTGAGAACGATACTAACGTGCGATCCTGGAACAGTTAATACCAAAATGTTACTCGCTGGCTGGGGTCCTTGTGGCGTGCAAGTGTACGACGCGAACGATCAGTTCGAGTTAGTCACGAACGATAAGTTCACGTTGCCGCAGAACAACGGCGGATACTTCGTGAATCGAAGACTATCGCAGGAGGCGAAAAGCTCCCCGGAGACGAGGTTGGTTTGGGAGACGTGTAAAAGAGAGACCGGAGTGACGTTCGAGTTTGACGTGTGATTGATGCGTGATGTAATGGTAGATAGTTAGAATCGTAGAAGATGTTATTATTATCGTGTAAAAAAGTGTAGTTCGCCTCTTCGCTTCACATCTTTTTCTCTTTCGTGTCCACTTCATTTATAGAGAGCAAAAACATCGCACGTAAATAAAATGGCGTGGGGTAACGCTCGCTCGCGAACGAACGCGTCTTCTTCGTCATCATCTTCTCAGTTTCGCGGACGCAACTGGGCCGCCGCCACCAACAAACACGACGACGACGGAGGAGGTGGTTCGCAATCTAAACTGAAAGGTTTGAAATCCTCATCGTCTCGCGGAGGAGATTCCATCGTACAGTTTTTGCTCCGATCGAAATCGTTGCCGCTGTGGTTTGCCATCGTCTGTTGCGTAGGGTTAGTTCTGTACGTTCGACCACAGATTTCTCCCCTTCATCATCACTCTTCACACCTTCATCACCGTGAAAATACGGAATATAATTACCACTCGGAGAAAGAACACGAAGTCGATTTGCGACGAGCGGTGACGAAAAACAACAACAACAACAATAAGGAAGAAGATGACGACGACGGAGAAGAAGATTTAGGAGAGTCGTCGAAGAAACACGCGTCGACGGCGAAAGCTGCGGCGGCTAAAGCGCAGAAGATTGTCCGCGAAAGGTCTTCCGCCGGTGGTAACAGTGGTGGTGATGAGGAGACTACGAAGAAGAAGATAGCAGCAGCAGGAGGAACAATAACGGCGAGTACTGCAGGCGCGAATAAAAAATCCGCAAAATGTCAAGCACAATTAGACGGTGCTCGAACGTTCTATTCTGGAGTATCGAACGTACTCCCGGTGTGTAATTCTTTGAGACAGAAACCGGTGTTTGATTTCGACGGAGAGTTGAATGACGCGCCGACAGTGAAGTTTGGGAAAGCGGTGAAAGTATTTTCATTCAACGAGACGTATCGGTACGCGCACATGGTTACCGCGGCGGCGTTACCGAACGATGTTATCGTGGCCGCGTTCCAAGCCGCGCCGAGTTTACAAATGGAAAACGGACAAACAAAGTTCGCCGTGGAAGGTTTACCGGACCAAATTATTTTATACTCGGTTTCCAAAGACGGCGGTAAATCGTGGAGCGGCAGCAAAAGAGCGCCAGTTGGGAACGAAGGGAGAGCGGTGTGGGCACCGGTTTTACACTACGACGAGAAAGCGAAAAAGTTGATGTTGTTTTATGCGGCGTCGGAATTGTGCGTCAAACATTACGCGAAGCCAGTTCCGAGATCAGATCCAGGAGGACACATCAAGATGATTGAAATCGATAACTTTGGCGAGGATGGGAAGGTTGTCGATGAAGGCGCTTGGTCAGCTCCGAAGATGGTGTACGAACAAAAACGAGGAGAAATGCCGTATTTAATCGCGAACAAGCCAATCAAAGCTTCGAACGGTGATTTGATTTTGCCATTCTGGCAAGAATATAACTTCAAATACGAAAGCTCGGATTCGGCCAATCCAAACGACGACGAAGATGATAGTAATAGCGATAATAGTAATAACGCAGGTGCGTGCGTAACGAGATCTTACGCGGAAGGTGAATGTCCGCCAGATAGAGAAACCATTTCTGGAGTACTCATATCTTCCGATAATGGGAAGACGTGGACAAAAAAAGGTGACATCAGACATCCAAAGACGAGTTTGTTGGAAGGCGCGATTGCTGAAATCTCGGCGTTACCGCAAGGATCGGATGAACCACAACCGGCGTTGACAATGCTCTTTAGGACAGATTGTGGATGTGTGTTTCGGTCGATGTCGTTCGATTTCGGTGCGACGTGGTCGGATCCGCATCCATCGCCCGGAAATTTACCAAACGTCAACACGAAGTTGGACATGACTTCGTTGTATCCAACAGGTCACTTAGCGATGGCCTTTAACAATCATCGACGATGGGAACACATCGGAAGTAAAGAGCATCCGTGTAAATTGTGCCGAACGCATTTACACTTTGCGTTGAGCTCGAATGGCGGTGAAGATTGGACCACTGTCGCGGCCTTTGATGACTTAGTTCAACCGGATGTTCGAATTCACTACCCGAGTATTTTGCCGTTGGGTAGAGGCGATAACGTTCGGGATGACCGCGTTTTGGTTTTGTATTCCAAGTTTTTCTTAGGAAAGTGTAAGGAGAGTGAGAAAGGTCAATCGCCGCTGATTTGTCCAGGCTTTAACGATCCAACGCAAGGTATCCTCGCGAGACGAGTCGATACGCACTTACTCTTTTTGGGTAACCTTTCGCCTTTGACAGCGAAAACAACCGTGAAAGGCACTCCAGAAGACCCACACTCTAGACCAGATCCGTCCGATACCGTCGCGTTGACGGTTTTGAGACAGTTTCTCACGTGGTGGAAAGAGAAGAACGTGCCAGCCGATTATCCAGCGACGAAAATGAAACCAGACGCGCTGCAAGAAGGCAGAGGTTTCGTTCGAATCAAAACCATGCGAAGAAAAAACATAGCGAGTAGATTTTGGGACAAAGTCGTGGATTCGTTACATGACAGGTTTGATTTAAGACGAGTCGGTGGAAGCGCGTTTTACCGAAGACACAAGCGATTGATGAATGAATTTTCTTCAATGGCGGACGACGTTCTCGCGGTTTTAGGTGTGGATAAGAAACCAGGAGCAGATGGAGCGGATGGCGGCGAAGAAAGTGAAGAAGGAAAGTAGAAATAGCTATAGCTCTTTAAGCTTCTGCAGTCTGCACGTGCTCTTTTTAAAATAGCTTTTTAACAGCGCGTTAAAACTAATAACTCTCTAACTAAACTAAATGAAATCCGAAGCGCGCCGCGCTTGCCTTCTTACTAACTCTTCGCTCGTATTCGCGCCTACGATGACGTTTGGCGCTTCGTCCTCATAGCCCCCTTTTTGTTTACTATTGCTATCTCCATCCTCGCCGCTATCATCTTCATCCATTTTTACTCTACTCACGGACGCAACGAATACTAACAACATGAACGACATCAACACCCCTAACCCTTTATTCACGTCCACGCTCTCTTTCTCGATGAATTCGTATTTTAACAACACGTGTTTCGGCCACTCGCTTCTTCGCGCCAAAGTTGACGACCACTCCTCAGCGAGCGCTTCATAATGTTGTTGATGTAACTGTTTCTTCGCTCCTTTCCTCTCAATGAAGGACGATTCACTCTTCACGTTCACGATGTATCCGGCGTGGTGTGTGAACGTGAACGTAATCATCGGTATCTTCTTCTCTTTCCCCTTTGTTGTCGTTGTTCGCGGCGGCGAAACAGAAGAAGAAAAACGTAACGGCATCCACACCGTAAAATGTCTCTCGTTATCGAAGGCAAACTGTATCTTAATCTCGTTTGATGATTGCTCTTTTCCCTCCTCCTCTCCTTCCGTCGTCGTCATCAACGAATGCGAGGTTGGTTTCTCCACTCTGTACGCGACCATTTTATTCCTCCCAAAGCTCGGACAGTGCTTCTCCAAAACGTCCATCCACTGCGTTCGTTGCTTGGACGATTTCAGATGCATTCGACTGCTCGTCGGAACGATATCCCCGCGGTGTAAGTCACCGTTTACCACGAGTATTGTTGCAATAATTGATGATTGACACGTTATTAAGAAGAAGAAAAACGAAAGATAAGGACGAGGAGGACGAGGACGAGAACGAGAACGAGAACGAGGTCCCATATTTTTCCTGTTGTTATTCTCTTCTTCTTCTTCTTCTTCTTCTTCTTCTCTTGTGTGTGTCGTATTCATGTATTCGATCTGTTGAGAAAAGACGAGACTTCTCTGCTCTAGTATAAGTTGAAAAGAATTCTTCATTAAATACATAAACATAAACAAAGAACATACATAAATATACACACACACAGAGCATATAGAGTAGTATGGACGAAGAATACGACGCCATCATCCTCGGCACGGGTTTAAAAGAGTGTTTATTAGCCGGCGTTCTCTCGAAAGAAGGGTACAAAATCTTGCATTTAGATCGAAACGCGTATTACGGAGCGGAAAGCGCGAGTTTAAATCTGAAGCAACTTTTCGAGAAGTTTCGTCCCGAGGAGTTCTCATCAGCGAAAGGAGGAGAGAATTCATCGAAGGAGAGTGAAAAAGTATTCGAGGAGAAGTTGAAAGAGAAATACGGTCGATGGCAAGATTGGAACATCGATATGGTTCCGAAGATGATGATGGGAAACGGTTTACTGGTGAAACTTTTAGTGCACACGGGAGTGCACAACTACGTCTCGTTCAAAGCGTCCGAAGGGTCGTACGTGTTTAAACAAGGGAAGTTGTTTAAAGTTCCAGCGACGGATAAAGATGCGTTGCGGTCGCCGTTGATGGGAATGTTTGAGAAGCTACGCGCGAGGAGTTTCTTCGTGTTCGTACAGGACTACGACGAAACGAGAGTGGAGACGCATAAAGGATACGATTTGAGGACAATGACGTCGAGACAGTTGTACAAAGAGTACGGGTTAGCGGATGAAACGATCGAGTTTATTGGACACGCGCTGGCGCTGTATACGGACGAGAGGTACATGGATTTTCCAGCCATCCATATGGTCAAAGCGGTCAAATTGTACGAAGAGTCTTTAGCGAGATTCAACACCGGGAGTCCGTATATTTACCCGTTGTATGGTTTAGGAGAACTGCCGCAAGGCTTCGCGCGATTATCCGCCGTATATGGTGGGACGTACATGCTGAATAAACCAGACGCGGAAGTGAAATGGAACGAGGAAACTGGAGAGGCCATCGGAGTGAGCGCGACTATGGAGGATGAAACCGTCGGCGCCGGAGAAGGAGAGGAAAAGAAGGGCCCGCAAGTTGTCACGGCAAAGGCAAAGCATGCGATCGTCGGGGATCCGTCTTATTTTCCTAAACATAGCGTACAAGTCGGCTCCGTTGCCAGGGCGTTGTGCTTTCTCTCGCACCCGATCGATAACGTCGAAAACGCGCACTCGGTACAAATCATAATCCCGGCTTCGCAAGTCGGTAGGAAGAACGACGTGTACGTTTTTGGGTGCTCGTACATGCACAACGTGTGCGCGAAAGGACGTTACGTCGCATTCGTGAGTACAAACGTAGAAACGGCAAACCCGGAACAAGAATTAGCGTCTGGTTTATCGTTGTTAGGTACGATTGACGAAAAGTTTGTCCACATCTGTCCCATCATGGCGCCGACGACGGACGGGATAAAAGAAAAGGCGATTATTAGTCGAGGGTACGACGCGACCACGCACTTTGAATCGACCGTTAGAGACGTGTTAGACATGTATAGAAGGGTGACTGGGAAGCAGTTAGATTTGAGTCAAATCGATGCGAACGAAGCAGCCACAGAATAAGGAGGTTTTTATATTTTAAAATAGAATACATTTTCTTTTCTCATAAACTGACGAGTCAAAATTCCTTTTTGGGAATGGCTATAATAATGATATGTTGATTTTATATAGTAATAGAAGGATAAAATCTTCTTACTCTCAAGTCGCTCTTCCAAACGGGTTTTGCAGCCGACTCAACATTGCGGAATTGCGCCCAGTCGTCCGAGGAGTTTCGCCCAGAGCGGATAAGAGCGTGTTCAACTCATCTTTCGAAAACGCCGGGATGTTGGGAGGTAAATCGCCCGTCGGTGCATCGTGAACAGTTTTCAATCGCTCTTCCAGACTAGATTTTAAAAACTCCGCTTGCTTCGAACTCAACGGCGGCGGTTGAACACCGGCAAACGGCGTCGCTTTCGTGCCGGCTTCGTCGCCTCTCGGCGTCACCGCTATGATCCACTTTAAAACTTGGTGCATATCCAACACCGGACTCTCTGGAGCCATGTTTGGTAAACCAGAGCCTATATGCTTGTCTGAAGTTAGTGTATTAAACCCAAACGCGGCTTCAGACGCCGTTGGTGAGAACGAAGCGTTGAGTTCTTTCAACAACTCCAACTCCGCTCCGGTGAGCAAGTTAAAGTTGGGGGTGTTGACTAACGGCGAGAAATCTAATATCCCCGGCGTCGTTCCGTTTCCGTTGAATCTACTACTCGAAGGAACCTTTAACGACGATAAAGACGGTTTGAACCACTTGTCCGAGCCTTTAAATGGCGATAACGTCGACCCAGGCGGTCCGCCTCTTCCTCCTTTAATATCTAACTTCTTCAAGCCCACGCCGCTTGGACCTCCCTTCATGTGCGCCGCCGCCGCTTTCGCCAACGTCGCACCGGTCGGTTTCTTTGCTACGCTCGCCGGCGCTTTCTTCTCGTCTTTATTCTTCATCATTTTCTTCGCTACTGTGTTCGTTTTGTTATCCTTAATCTCCGCCTTGTTCGTTTTGTTATCCTTATTCTCCGCCTTTTCCGGCGAAGTCGTCGGCATCGTCGTTGTTGGGGGTTTCTTCTTTTTAACTCCACCTGAAGCTGTTCCTCCGCTTTGTTTTGTCATCAAAGCCGCGTATCGATTCTTCACCGCGTTGTCTGTTCGACCACCGACTGCTTTGGCGATTTCTGTCCACTTGTTCCCAACTATCTTGTGTTCTCTCATCAACACCTCGTCTTCCTCTGGCGACCACCCTCCTTGTTTATTATTATCGCAATTCAAATAATTCTGCCATCGTCTTCGACACTGTTTCCCACCTTTGTTTTCCATCTTACTCGCAACAAAGACCCATTTTTTCGGCCCGAATTCCGCGACTAACTTTCTCAGTTGCTCGTCCTCTTCTTCCGTCCACGCCATGTTTGGTTTTTGTTTATGTTGTTTAAATTAACCACCTTTTGGGTTGACTTTAAAAAGCACCGTTATTAAAAGCCTCGAGGGAGAAAAAAGAAGGTCAAGAAATTTCTTCTTCTTCTTCTTTAACTTCTTCTTTGTCTTTGTCTCCTTGTTTCAAATGCACGCGCGCGTTTCACGTCTTCCGCTTTATCTCTCTTTCTCTCTGTGTGTGCGTGTGCGTGTGTCCTCCTCAGGACTGTTGTTGCGTACGTTTAGAGAGAGGAGAGAGAGTACAAAAGTAGAGAATTATCCCGAGGCGCGATCTAACTTTAAAAGACGACTTTGAAAAAGGGGGAGTTTAAAAGGGCTCTCTCAACTCAAGAGCTGTTTTTGTGGGGGCAGAGCAGCAAAAAAAAAAAGCGTGCAA
>Ga0209095_1002076_pt1 | contig 10341 bp, 9 predicted proteins | sample COGITO_mtgs_1104_3_FD_184795 | JGI IMG/M metagenome (GOLD analysis project Ga0209095, IMG submission 184795) | Pelagic marine microbial communities from North Sea - COGITO_mtgs_110404 (SPAdes) (version 2) | ecosystem: Environmental > Aquatic > Marine > Epipelagic ... | reverse complement strand
AGGCAAAGCAAGAGATCTTGCAATGTCATATGCATCCGCAGTAGGTGGTGGCAGATCTGGAATTATCGAAACAACTTTTAAAGATGAAGTTGAAACAGATTTATTTGGTGAACAAACAGTTTTATGTGGTGGACTTGTTGAGTTAATTAAAAATGGATATGAAACTTTAGTTGAAGCAGGTTATGAACCAGAAATGGCATATTTTGAAACTGTTCATGAAGTAAAATTGATAGTTGATTTAATTTATGAAGGTGGAATAGCTAACATGAATTATTCAATCTCTAATACTGCTGAATATGGTGAGTATGAGTCTGGACCAAGAGTAGTGAATAAAGAAGAGACTAAAAAAAGAATGAAAGAAGTTCTAGCTGATATTCAGTCTGGAAAATTCACTAAACAATGGATGGAAGAGTGCAAAAATGGACAAAAAAACTTTCTTGCAACTAGAGCAAAACTAGCCGAGCATCCAGTTGAAAAAGTGGGAGCGAATTTAAGAGCAATGATGCCTTGGATTGGTAAAAAGAAATTAGTGGATAGCGATAAGAGCTAATTAAAATATCTTAATTTCATAAACATTTTGCAATTTCTAATAGAGATTGTATGATAGATTTTCCAAAAATTTATAGTTATGGCAAACAAAGATAGAGTTTTTATATTTGATACAACGATGCGTGATGGTGAACAATCACCTGGAGCATCTATGAGTCTTGAAGAAAAAATTCAAATTTCAAGAGTATTTGATGAGTTAGGTATCGATATAATTGAAGCAGGTTTTCCAATTGCATCTCCTGGAGATTTTGAAGCGGTATCAGCGATCAGTAAAGTTTTAAAAAAATCAATTCCTTGTGGATTAGCAAGACATTCTAAAAAAGATATTGATAGATGTTACGAGGCATTAAAACATGCACCAAGATTTAGAATACATACTTTTATCTCTACAAGTCCACTTCACATGAAACATAAATTAAATAAAACCCCTGAACAGGTTTATGAGTCAATTAAAGAACATGTAACTTATGCAAGAAACTTGACAGATGATGTTGAGTGGTCTTGCGAGGATGGAACAAGAACCGACATGGATTACATGTGTAAAACTGTTGAACTTGCAATTAAATCTGGAGCTAAAACTATTAATATACCAGATACAGTTGGATATACAGTTCCGTCAGAGTTTACAAAAATTATTGAAACTTTGTTAAACAAAGTTCCCAATATTGATAAAGCTATTTTATCAACTCATTGCCATAACGATTTAGGTTTAGCAGTAGCAAATTCTTTAGCTGGAGTACAAGCGGGTGCAAGACAAATTGAATGTACAATTAATGGTATTGGTGAAAGAGCGGGCAATGCAGCTTTAGAAGAAGTTGTAATGGCAATTAGAACCAGAAATGATTTAATGCCTTATGAAACTGGAATTAATACGACATTATTAAGTAAAGCTTCTAAGTTGGTATCTAACGTTACGGGTTTTCCTGTACAATTTAATAAAGCGATTGTAGGAAAAAATGCATTTGCACATGAGTCAGGTATCCATCAGGATGGAATGTTAAAAAATAGAAATACTTATGAAATAATGACTCCAGAAAGTGTGGGTGTAAAACAAACCTCATTAGTCATGGGCAAACATTCAGGAAGACATGCTTTTAAAGATAAACTAATTAGCCTAGGTTACGCTGACCTAACGGATGACGTAATAGAGAATGCTTTTGGAAAATTTAAAATTTTAGCTGATAAGAAAAAACACATCTATGATGAAGATATTATTGCATTAGTAGATGACAGTTTAGTTGTAGATAATAAAGCAAATAAAATTATTTTAAAATCTTTAAAGGTTTTTGCTGGAACGGGTGAGCCCCAAAAGGCAGATATGAAGTTGGATATAGATGGACAGATTAAATCAGCATCAGAAACAGGAGATGGTCCTGTAGATGCTATTTTTAAATGTATAAAGAATTTATATCCACATGATGTTAATTTACAATTGTATCAAGTGCACGCGGTAACTGAAGGAACTGATGCACAAGCAACAGTAAGTGTTCGTATTGAGGAAAATGGCAAAACAACAGTTGGTCAAGCAGCAGATACGGATACATTAGTAGCATCAGCTAATGCTTACATAGCTGCTTTAAATAAAATGATAATTAAAAGAGAAAAAACAGCTCCAATGATGGAGCAAGAAAAAGAGAAAGTAAGAGGAATATAGATGGGTTTATTTGACAAAATTAAAAAAGTTTGGAGCCAAGATATGGCTATTGATTTAGGTACAGCTAATACATTGGTTGTTGTAAAAGGACAAGGAGTTGTTCTAAATGAACCATCTGTTGTTGCAATTGTAGAACAAGGTGGAAAAAAACAAGTGCTAGCTGTAGGTGATGAAGCTAAAACAATGTTGGGAAGAACCCCAGGAAATATTCAAGCAATTAGACCTTTAAGAGATGGTGTTATCGCTGACTTTATAGTTACATAAGAAATGATTAAACATTTTATAAAGAAAGTTCACAAAGGGAGTACTTTTGCAAACCCTAGAATTTTAATTTGTGTTCCAACAGGATCTACACCAGTTGAAAGAAAAGCTATTCAGGATAGTGCCTTAGCTGCAGGTGCTAGAAGAGTTCAATTAATTGAGGAGCCAATTGCAGCAGCAATCGGTGCCAATCTTCCAATCTCTGAAGCTACTGGTTCAATGGTAGTTGACATAGGTGGTGGTACTACTGAGATTGCAGTTATGTCTTTAGGGGGCTTAGTGTATTCAAAATCATTAAGAGTAGCAGGTGATGCTATGGATGGTGCATTAGTGAATTACATGAGAAAAGAATATAATTTAATGATAGGTGATAGCACTGCTGAGAAAATCAAAAAAGAAATTGGAACTGCGATTCCTACTAACAACAACACCTATGCAGTTAAAGGTAGAGATCTTAGATCTGGAACTCCTAAAGAAGTTAATATAACAGAAGAGGATACAGCAGAAGCTCTTAATGATATTTTAAAAGAAATGGTAAATGGAATAAAAGATGCATTAGAAAGTACACCTCCTGAATTATCAGCAGATTTAGTTGATATGGGATTAACATTAACTGGGGGTGGGGCATTATTAAAAAACATAGACAGAAGGTTTTCTAAAGAAACAGGTTTACCAGTTCATATAGCAGACGATCCATTATCTTGTGTTGCTGTTGGAACAGGAAAAGCTTTAGATCAAGAACAAACATTCTCGACTATGTTGACTGAATATTAAGAGTAATGGCATCAAGCAGAGATGACTTTGTTATTGCAATAAGATCTGCTTTTTTAAAAAAAAGTACTCAACAAAAATTTTCACTATTAACATTAGTTTTTGTATCAATATTTACAATTTTATTATCTAGTTTAGATTTTAAAGTAGTAAGATATCTTAAGATTGCGATTGGTGAAGTTGTTTACCGTTCATCATTTGTCGTATCCATTCCTGAAAATTTTATAAAAAATACTTTTATAGATGTGTACGAATATACAACTTATTTTAAAAAATATAAAAAAACCGAGAAAGAACTAAAAAACCTTAGATCAAATTATGTATCTAGTGAGATAATACAATATGAAAACCAAGAATTAAAAGAATTGATTAACGATTATGTGTCAACTTCAGATAAAATAATGGCAAAGATTATAGTTGATCATCAGAGTCCATTTTTAAGAAGCATAATCATTAACAAAGGCAGTAAAGATAGTATAAAAATTGGAACCAATATTTATGATCAATCTTATTTAGTAGGAAGAGTAATTGAGCTTAATTATAAGACTTCAAGAGTGCTACTATTGTCCGATTTAAATTCAAATGTTCCAGTCACAATTGCTCCTCAAAATATTCAGGCAATAGTTACTGGTGCTGGAGAAGATTTTGGACAAATTCAATACATTAAAGCTGGTCTTTCTGAGGAAATAATTGGAGATAGTACAGTTTATACATCAGGTACTGGAGCTGTATTTAAAAGTGGTATTCCGATAGGCAAACTAATATCTGTTAAAGACAATTCATCAACAAAATATACTGTAGATTTTTACAGTGATTTTTCTCAACTCAAATATGTTTTTGCAGATGTTGGCACTAAAAAAGAAATTTTACAATCAGAAATTGATACAGATGAAAATGATAATAAAATAAATAATCCACTAGATGCAAAATTAAAAATTTTAGAAGATGAGAAAAAAATTATCGAAGAAACAAATTTAAAATTTCAACAAGAAAATGAAAAATTAAAAAATCAAATTAATGATCTGAGTAATAAAATTTTAAGTTTAAACAATGAGGTTTCTTTTCATAAAGATAAAATAAATCAAGTTCATGCTGATGTAAATGAGTTGGAATTTTTAAGACTAAATTTAGATTATGGACATAAGTGTCGTAAATCATTCTTTAATAACAAAGGTTTTGTTGTAGGAAGTGAAGAATATAAAAAGTGTGTTTTAAATAGAGGGAGAATAAATTAATGGCCAGCTTGAGATCTAGGGGATCATTTTCAAAATTTTATTCTCTAATACCTATATTTATTTTATTTATATCAGTACTTAATGAATTTGATTTTAATTACCTTAATTTAGAATATTTTTCTTTTAATTTTCCTTTCATCTTAATTTTTTTCTTTAGTTTAAAAGATTTTAAATATTTTGATTATCTCTTAGTATTTATTGCCGGATTAATAAACGATACAGTTATTGGATTACCATTAGGAATTAGTAGTTTATCTTATATGATAATTTGTATTTCAACATCTTATTTGAGAAATATCACAATTAGGCCTCATCCAATCAAAGATTGGTTCTTTTTTTTATTTATAATTAGTCTTATAAATTCAATTAACTATTCATTGTTAACTTTATTTTTTTCTTACACTTTAATTTTAGAAAATTATTTAATTAATAATTTTTTTACTTTTTTATTTTACATAGTTTTTTTAAATTTGTTTAAACTTTACTTAAAGGGTGTAAATGATTAGTTCTTCAAGTGACAATGTAAAAAAACTTAGTTCTATTAATAGAAGAATGTTTATCACTGGTTCTTTGAAATTTTTTATAATGATTGGCCTTGTGAGTAGATTGTTTTTCTTACAAGTAAAGGAAAACAAGAAGTATCTAACTCTTTCAGATAAAAATAGAATAAGGGAATGGAAGTTAGCACCTGTTAGAGGTGAGTTTCATGATTATTTTGGAAATGTTGTGGCAGGAAATTTTGAGGCATTTCAGCTTCACGTAATTCCTGAGCAAGTAGAGGATTTTAGGTATGTAATTTATAGGCTAAAAGATTTGTTAGAGTTGTCTGACAAAGAATTTAAAAAAGTACTAAAAAAGAAAAATGAAATAAAGCCATGGGAAACATTAATTGTTTCAGACAATCTAAGTTGGAATAAATTCTCAAAAGTTAATAATCATCTTTATGATTTAAATGGTGTAAAACCAGTGATATCTATTTCTCGAAATTATCCTTTTGGTGATAATTTTACACATGTTCTTGGGTACGTAAGTCAAGCAAATGAAAGAGACATTGAGAGTAACGAAATAATAAAGAAAAATTTTGTTCCTGGATTAAAAATTGGAAAAGTAGGTTTGGAAAAATCTTTTGAAGAAGAGTTAATTGGTAAAAATGACATTGAGAGATATGAGGTAAATGCTTACGGTAGAAGGATTAGTCAACTAGAGTTTCAAAAAGGTGAAAAAGGTAAAACACTTAAATTAACAATAGATACCGAGGTCCAAAAATTAGCAAATGAATTGCTAAAAGACCAAGCAGGTTCAATTTGTGTAATGGATATTTTTACTGGGGAAATAATTGCTATGCATTCATCTCCTTCATTTGACCCTAATTTATTTGTTTTTGGAATAAGCCAAGATGATTGGCAGATTATTAGAAATGACCCACTTAAACCTTTGGTAAATAAAACCTTGCAAGGAAATTATTCCCCAGGGTCAACAATCAAACCAATCGTTGCCTTATCAGCGTTAGAAAATGGAATTATTAACACAAACTTTACTGTTGAGTGTACGGGTAAAAAAGAAATGTATGGGCAAACTTATCACTGTTGGAAAAAAAAGGGACATGGTTTTGTCAGTCTTAGAAACGCAATGAAGCAATCTTGTGATACTTATTTTTATGAAATAGCTAGAAAGCTTGGTGTAGATAAACTTAGTGAAACTGCAAAAAAATTTGGATTAGGAGAAAAGGTATTTGGAGATTTATTTGATATTGAAAAAAAAGGACTAATTCCAAACACAGTGTGGAAAAAAAATGCATTGGGTAAAGGCTGGTTATTAGGGGAGACTATGATAACTGGAATTGGTCAGGGCTATATTCAAACTACACCAATACAATTATGCTTGATGACAGCACAAATCGCTAATGGAGGTTATAAGATATATCCAAAGATAATTGCTAATGAAGAAAATAAAAAAGATCAACCAGACGACAAATATGTTCCTCTATATCAAAATTCCAAAAACATAAGTATTATTCAGGATGCAATGTTTGGCTCAACAAATGAAGTAATGGGAACTTCATATAGATCAAGAATTGATAATATAAAATATCAATTTGCTGGAAAAACTGGAACAGCTCAGGTTAAGAAAATTACTGAAAGAGATAGAGAGTTAGATTTAAAAACTTTTGAAATTCCATATGAGGAAAGAGATCACGCACTTTATATAGCATTTGGACCATATAAAAATCCAAGATACGCCCTAAGTGTTTTAGTTGAACATGGAGGAAATGGAAGCACAACAGCTGCTCCTATGGCAAAAAAATTATTTAAATTAATTATTGATCGTCACACATTAAGACAGTCAGTTAATAACAATACATATTTAGAGATATAAATGTACCAACACACAAGATTAACCACAAATAATTCAGGTTTTTTTCAAAAATTTTTAAATTTCGATTATATATTGTTGGCTTGCATTTTATTATTAGGCTTTATTAGTCTTGCAACAATGTATTCTACAGATGGTGGTAAAGTACTATTTCATACTAAAAGTCATTTTACCAAATTAGTTATATTTACATTCATGATGCTAATATTTTCATTCATAAATATAAAGTTTTGGTTTTCCATTGGTTACTTATCCTATCTTTTAGTTGTTGGCTTGTTGATATGGACTTTTTTGTTTGGAATTACTTCATCAGGTTCTCAAAGATGGATTGATCTATATTTTATTAATCTTCAGCCATCTGAGTTGATGAAAATTTTTATAATTTTATGTCTTGCAAAATACTTTCATCGAATGAAATTAGAAAATGTAAATTCACTTTATACAATTTTAACTTCTTTAATAATTATTTTGTTACCTATGGGTTTAGTAATTGTTCAGCCTGATTTAGGAACATCCTTACTTATAGCTATAAGTGGTATCGCTGTTTTATGGTTTGCTGGGATTAATAATAGGTATTTCATTTATACAATGTTGGGATTTATCATTTCACTGCCTTTTATAATTGCATTTCTAAAACCATATCAAAAACTTAGAGTTTTGACTTTTTTAAATCCGGATAGAGATCCATTAGGAGCTGGATACCAAATTATTCAATCCAAAATTGCTGTTGGATCAGGAGGAATTTTTGGAAAAGGTTTTTTAAAAGGCACACAAAGCTACTTGGAGTTTTTACCAGAAAAGCATACTGATTTTATTTTTACACTTTTCTCGGAAGAGTTTGGTTTTGTGGGTTCAGTTTTTCTTCTTTTAATTTATGCGGTTATAATTTATCGAATTATTGCAATTGGAGCATCATCAAGAAGTTATTTTGCAAAAATTTTTTGTTATAGCTTTGGAGGTGCAATTTTTGTTTATATCGCAATCAATATGAGTATGGTTCTTGGTTTGTTACCTATAGTTGGCTCTCCCTTACCTATAATGTCTTATGGAGGCTCCTCTATGTTAGCTACAATGATTGGGTTTGGTATAGTAATGAGCGCCAAAGTACATAGTCAACAATCAATTGCCTAAGTATAATTTGTCACCTAAATTCTTTTAAAAAAAAATTATATACATCATTATGAGCAATAATTTAAAAGTTGGTATAGTTGGTGCTGGTATTCAGGGTATTTCAAATGCCTTGTTTCTTCAAAAAAAAGGTTTTGATGTAACAATTTTTGATAGAGAAGAACCAGGAAGTCCAGCTGCATCATATGGAAATGCTGGTCATTTTTCTCCATATGCTTCACTAGCGTTAAACAGAACTGATGTACTTGCTGATGTTCCCTCAATGCTAATGTCCTCAAGTGGACCTTTAGCACTTAAATGGAACTACGTTCCAAAAATGATACCTTGGTTTATAAAGTTTATCTTAAACACCTCAAAAAATAAAATGATGCATACTGCAAAAAACATGCATCAAATTTTAGATTTAGCATTACCAGCTTATGATGAGTTATTTGATGAAATTAATTTAGACGGTTTGGTTGAAAATAAAGGCATTCTTTATATTTGGAATGATCAAGATTTAAAGAGTCGTGAATTAGAAATTAAGGTAAGAGAAGAACTTGGTGTTAAACAGCAACTAGTCAATAAAAACGAGATTCATGATTTAGAGCCACATATAAAGCAATTTTATCATGGTGGCGTTTATTATCCCTACGCAAGACATGCAAGAAATCCAAGAAAAATTCTTTTAAAGTTTTTTGAATTATTTTTAAAAAAAGGAGGAAAATTTAATAAATTAGATATTCAAGATATTAAATTTATTGATGAAAAACCCTTCTTTGTTTCCGAAAATCAAAATTATTATTTTGATAAGGTTGTAATTGCCTGTGGTGCTTTTTCAAAAAAACTTACAGATAAATTAGATGAAAAAATACCGCTTGATACAGAAAGAGGGTATCACGTTCATTTTAAAAATTGTGATCATTTATTGAGTAGACCAGTAATTTTTTCTAACAGAGGTTTTGGGATTACCCCAATGGAACAAGGTTTGAGGGTTGTAGGCACAGTTGAGTTTGGAGGTTTAAAAAACCCTTTGTCAAAATCTAGAATTAATAATTTGATTAATAATGCAAAATATATGTTGGGAGATTTGCCAGATCATGAGGATGAATGGCTTGGTTTTAGACCAACCTTACCTGATTTTTTACCCGTTATGGGACCATCAAAGATTCATAAAAATGTATTTTATTGTTTTGGTCATCATCATTTAGGATGGACATTGGGCCCAATATCTGGAAAGATTGTTTCAGGAATGATAGCTAAAGAGAATACAAATCTAAATCTAGATCCTTATAGCTCAAAAAGATTTAGTTAATTCATGCAAAACATCAAAGCATATATAATGCTTGTATGCGCATCCTTATTTTGGGCTGGTAATTTTATTGTAGGAAAGTATGCTTTCTTGACAGAAATTCCACCTTTGTCTTTAGTATTTTATCGATGGTCACTTGTTTGGATTATATTGCTACCTTTTACTTATAAAGAAATAATTAAATATAAAGATACAATTTTAAATAATTTACCTTTATTATTCTTTTTGGGATTAACCAGTGTTGGTTTATTTAACTCTTTTACATACTTATCCTTAATTCATACTCAGGTAATTAATGCATCTCTTTTTAATACTGCTATCCCAGCTATAATAATTTTACTTTGTTTTTTATTTAAAATTGAAAAGACTAATAGATTTCAAATTTTAGGTCTTATTATTTCAGCTTGTGGAATTCTAGCAATTATTACTAAGCTAAAACTAGATATTTTACTTTCACTAAATTTCAATAAAGGGGATTTAATAATGATAGGAGGAGTCATTACTTGGGGAGTTTATTCAACTCTCTTAAAGAAAAAAAAATTTACTCTACCATTACTAACCTTGGTACATGTTATTTGTACATTTGGCTTAATTAGTGTTTTTCCTCAATTTTTATTTGAGTTCTCAAATGGACAAGTAATTAAATTTGATACAAATTTAGTTTATACTCTAATATTTTTAGCTCTTTTTCCAAGTATAGGATCTTACTATTGTTGGGCTGGGGCTGTATCTGTCATCGGTGCAAATAGAGCAGGAATTTCATTATCTCTAATACCTTTGTTTAGCTCTATTATGGCAATATTAATTTATGGTGAAATATTTCAATTTTTTCATTTGATTGGAGCGATTTTAATTATATTAGGTTTATTTTTATCAAATAAGGAAATTAAAAATGCTTAAAGTTGCAATTTTAGACGACTATCAAAATGTCTCCCAACAATTTGTAGATTTAGAAAAATTATCTGGAAAATATGAATTTAAAATTTTTAGTGAACCATTTGCTGATGAAGCAGATGCTCTTGAACAATTAGCTGATTTTGAGGCCTTACTTATAATGCGGGAAAGAACACCAATGACTA
>Ga0209095_1002069_pt1 | contig 10367 bp, 10 predicted proteins | sample COGITO_mtgs_1104_3_FD_184795 | JGI IMG/M metagenome (GOLD analysis project Ga0209095, IMG submission 184795) | Pelagic marine microbial communities from North Sea - COGITO_mtgs_110404 (SPAdes) (version 2) | ecosystem: Environmental > Aquatic > Marine > Epipelagic ... | reverse complement strand
CCATTTTATTTTGAAAATATTGTATGAAAAAATCAATTGAACAACCTAAATATTCAATTGATTTTTGTTCTTTAACTAATGTTGAATTATTAAAACATCTTCTAATCTGTTGTCTTTGAAGATTTACTAAATATAATGGTAGATCGCATTCTTTACAGTTTGTTTTTCTACGATTATGAGGGCAAATTGAACCACCACCACATTCTTTACATCTTGATTTTTGACGATTATGTTCGCATATTTGACTACCATTACATTCTTTACATTGTGATTTTTTACGATTATGCGGACATATTGCAGATCCACCACATTCTTTGCATTCTATTTTTCTACGATTATGCGGACATATTGCAGATCCACCACATTCTTTACATTCTGCTTTTCTACGATTATGAGAGCAAATAGAAGCACCACCACATTCTTTACAATAATATTTTTCACGATTATGAGGACATATTTGACTACCATCACAATCTTTACATCTTGATCTAACTTTAAAATGTTCGCATATACTACTACCTTTACATTCTTTACATCTTGATTTTTGGCGATTATGTTGACATAATCCTATACCATCACATTCTTTACATTGCGATTTTATGCGGTTATGAGAACAATAACTATTACCATTACATTCTCTACATTGGTATTTAAATTTTTTATGAATACACAGAGAATTTGAACATTCTTTACATTTGTTTTTAATTTTATTATGAATACAAAATGCAGAACCACCGCATTCTTTACATTTTCTTTTTTCAATATTATGAATACAGTTATATTTAGTTCTACAAGTATAACATCTTTTATAATATTCTTTCGTTTTACTATTAATATCTTCTGTTTCTTTTAAAATATTTTTACAGTGTTTATACGAACAAATCATTTTACGAAAAATTAAATAATTTTAATCATTTTTATATATAAAATTAATAAAGGTATCTTTTGTATGCTCCTGACGGGATTTGAACCCGCAATCTTTGGCTCATAAGACCAACGCTTTAAGACCAGATTAAGCTACAGGAGCATCGATACCTTTAAAAATTATAAAAATAAGAAAAAATCAAAAGATATTATAACATCTTTTGATAATTATATTAATTGAATTGTCTTTATATACCTTTGGATTTATAAATAATTATCATAAAATAATTCTATAATTTCAATTGTTTTATTTGATTTATTATCAATCCAATATTGAATTTGTTGATTTAATATGTTTATTCTTTCTTTCCATTCTGTCATTCTTGTTTTCATTATTTGTATTACACCCAGTTTATTAGTTCTCCAACACGATGATATTTTAAGTTTATTTTGATTTATATAAGAATCAGGATTAAATCTAATAAATACAATTGGTCTATGTTGTAAATCTTGTGATAATTCCATTAATCTTTTATTTTCACAACTACAATCATAACCAGTATGTTTATTTTCATCAACTTCAACTATTATAATATGATAACCCATATCTAATAATAAATCTGGTCTTCTTTTAGAGCAACCATCCACTACTTTTTTATCGTGAATCCAAGTAAAATCAGGATATTTTTCTTTAATTCTATCTACAACTTCTTTTTCTTTTGTTTTGTAGTTTCTTGATACTTGAATTTCAGGGCAAATATTGATACAACAAGTTAAACAATAATTATTGTATTTTGGTATTGCTGTTGTATGACACCAAGATGATTTACATAAGGCACTACCACCACATTCTTTGCAATATCTTTTGCATTTTCCATGTGGGCATTTATTTTGTTCCCGATATTCTTTTATTTTTTCTTTATTTTGTTCATAATATTCTTTTATTTTTTCTTTATTTTGTTCCCGATATTCTTTCTTTTTTTCTTTTATTTTTTCTTTATTTTGTTCCCGATATTCTTTTATTTTTTCTTTATTTTGTTCATAATATTCTTTTATTTTTTCTTTATTTTGCTCCTGATATTCTTTTATTTTTTCTTTATTTTGTTCATAATATTCTTTATTTTTTTCTTTTATTTTTTCTTTATTTTGTTCATAATATTCTTTCTTTTTTTCTTTTATTTTTTCTTTATTTTGTTCCTGATATTCTTTCTTTTTTTCCTGATATTCACTTTGTTGTTTATTATTATTAGTACATATTTTACAAAATCCACCAGAGTAATTAATACCGCTAAAAGTTTTATTATGAGTATTACCACATTTACAAGTAAAATCAACTGTTATATCTCTATTATATTTTTCTATTTTTGTAAAATCCACAATACATTCATCTCTTAAACATAATTTTTCTAAAAGTTGTTTATTATACTGTATTTTTATGGACATATAGTAAAACTTAAATAATTATACATATATATATGTCTGTTTCATTTTTATATCATTATTAAATATGTTAAATGATAACATACTATTAAATTAATACCTAAATGTCTTCATAATCGTATAAGAATCACAATATTATGAATGATGGGGTGGTAGTATTTGTCATTACAATCATATAAAATCAAAATGCAAAAATGTTTAGTAGAAAAAAATAATAAATATACAAAAGAAGAATATGAAATAATTTCATTTAAAAAATGATAACATATTATTAATATTTTATTAATGCCTAAGTGTCCTCATAATCGTAGAAAATCAATTTGTAAAGAATGTAAAGGTTCTTCAATTTGTCTTCATAATCGTATACAATCGCAATGTAAAGAATGTGGTGGTAAATATATTTGCGAACATAATCGTAGAACATCAATTTGTAAAGAATGTAAAGGTTCTTCAATTTGTCCTCATAATCATATAAAATCAAGATGCAAAAAATGTGGTTATATTCCTAAACTTTGTCCTCATAATCATGAAAAATCAAGATGTAAAGAATGTGGTGGTTCTTCAATATGTCCTCATAATCGCATAAAATCAAAATGTAAAGAATGCGGTTATATTCCTAATTTTTGTCCTCATAATCGTCAAAAATCAAGATGTAAAGAATGTGGTGGTTCTTCAATATGTCCTCATAATCGCATAAAATCAAAATGTAAAGAATGTGGTTATATTCCTAATTTTTGTCCTCATAATCGTCAAAAATCAAGATGTAAAGAATGTATAACAGATAAAGATAATACAATTCCTGAAATTGAAGAATATACACAAGAAGAATATGAAATTATTTCTTTTTTAGATAAAAAGTAATATTAATTAATACTTAAGTGTCCTTATAATCGTCAAAAACAAAGTTGCAAAAAATGTTTAGTAAAAAAATAATAAATATTCAAAAGAAAAATATGAAATAATTTCATTTAAAAAATGATAACATACTATTAATATTTTATTAATGCCTAAGTGTCCTCATAATCGTAGAAAATCAATTTGTAAAGAATGTAAAGGTTCGTCAATATGCGAACATAATCGTATACAATCGCAATGTAAAGAATGTGGTGGTAAATATATTTGCGAACATAATCGTAGAAAATCAATTTGTAAAGAATGTAAAGGTTCTTCAATTTGTCCTCATAATCGTGTTAAATACATTTGTAAAGATTGTAGTGGAACACAAATTTGTCCTCATAATCGTAGAAAAACTAGATGTTATGAATGTGGCGGTGGTAGTATTTGTCCTCATAATCGTAGAAAATCACGATGTAAAGAATGTGTAGTAGAAAAAAATAATAAATATACAAAAGAAGAATATGAAATTATTTCTTTTTTAGCAAAAAAATGATAACATACTATTAATATTTTATTAATGCCTAAGTGTCCTCATAATCGTAGAAAATCAATTTGTAAAGAATGTAAAGGTTCTTCAATATGCGAACATAATCGTATAAAATATATGTGCAAAGAATGTGGTTATATTCCTAAACTTTGCCCTCATAATCGTAGAAAATACATATGTAAAGAATGTAGTGGTAGTAGTATTTGTCTTCATAATCGTATTAGATCACAATGTAAAGAATGCGGAGGATCTCAAATTTGTAATCATAATCGTAGAAAATCGCAATGTAAAGAATGTAATGGTAGTCAAATATGTATTCATAAACGCCAAAAATCAAGTTGTTGTGAATGTGGAGGTTCTCAAATATGTATTCATAAAAAACAAAAATCAGTTTGTTCTGAATGTAATGGTAGTCAAATATGTCCTCATAATCGTATTAAATCACAATGTAAAAAATGTGGAGGATCTTCATTTTGTCCTCATAATCGTAGAAGAACTGAATGTTATGAATGTAAAGGTTCTTCAATGTGTCCTCATAATCGTCAAAAAGTAAGATGTTATGAATGCGGTGGTTCGTCAATGTGCCAACATAAACGTAGAAGATCACAGTGTAAAGAATGTGGAGGTAGTGAAATTTGCAGACATCTTAAAATTAGATCAAAATGTAAAGAATGTTTAGCAAATAAAGATAATACAATTCCTGAAATTGAAGAATATACAAAAGAAGAATATGAAATTATTTCTTTTTTAGCTAAACAGTAATATTTATTAATTCCTAAGTGTCATCATAATCCTCAAAAATCAAAATGTCATTAATAATGTTGTTCTCATAATTCTGAAAAATTAAAATAATAAAAAATGATAACAAATTTATTGATATAAATTATAGAAATGAAAAATACTGATCTTCAAATTATTATCCCTAAGTGGAAAAAAGATACTACTATTACCGATAAAATTATTAAAATACAAATTATTCCAAATTGGTATTATGATCAAACTGTTAATGTTACAGAACTACAAAAATAAATATTAATATTGCAAAATTTTATAAAAAAACTTAATTATAATAAAAAAATGATAGCATTAATTATATTTTATTAATGCCTAAGTGTCCTCATAATCGTAGAAAAACCAGATGTAAAGAATGTGGAGGTTCATCTATTTGTTCTCATAATCGTATTAAATACAATTGTAAAGAATGTGGAGGTTCTCAAATTTGTCCTCATAATCGTCAAAAATCAAGATGTTATGAATGTGGGGGTAAGAGTATTTGTCCTCATAATCGTAATAAATATGCTTGCAAAGATTGTGGTTATATTCCTAAAATTTGTCCTCATAATCGTCAAAAATCAGGATGTTATGAATGTGGTTATATTCCTAAACTTTGTCCTCATAATCGTAGAAAATCAAGATGTAAAGAATGTGGAGGAGGTAGTATTTGTCCTCATAATCGTCAAAAATCAAGATGTCATGAATGTTTAGCAGATAAAGATAATAGAATTCCGGAAGTTGAAGAATATACAAGTGAAGAATATAAAATATTTTTTTCAGATAAAACAAATATTACAATAATATAAATGGAAAGTTTCAGAGCTATAAAAACTTATATTATTTCACATATAAAATATTTATTTACACCAAGACAAAAAAAAGAATATTTGTATAATTTTTTTAAAAGAGCAGAATTAAAATATAAAACCACAAATGGATTAGATTTTTTTATAATTCCAAAACAATATTATTTATGGAAAGGTATTAATATAAAGGATAGAAAAAATAGCAATGTTGATATTGAAAACAAAGATACTGATGCAATGTTAAAAACAATGTCTTCATATTTTTTTGCGGATAAAAATACAGCTTCTTTATATGGAACGCAAAGAACAGGTGTTGATCTACAATTTAAAATTGTAGAAGATATAGTTTTATTAGATATAAGTAGTCTTAAAACAATAACAACCTTATTTAGATATATAAAAAATTTAACAATGGAAGATGTTAAAAGAAATAAATATTTATTAAAAGATTATGAAAATGAATTAAGTACATGGAATACATATCCAAATTGGAAAAAAAGCTATCCAACTGAAGAAGATTTTTTTGAAAAGAAATGGAAAGTTAATTTACGTGAATTAATTACTGATACATTAGGTAATTATGAAGCAAAAAAAACACCAAATGGAACAATAGGATCTCCTAAAACACCAACAAAAGTTGAAAGAAAATCAGAAGAGTTTTTTGATATTTTATTAGTTAACTTTATATGTAGTATGACAAATTTAGGTTATAATGGATGGATATATTTTAGAGTAAATGAAACAAATACTGAAGGTTCAGCATTTCACGATGAAATAATGATATGTAATCCAAATGGTTGTATAGAATATATAGACTATCATAAAATATAATTTATATAAAAAATGATAACATTATACAATATAATATATGACATTTCATTCACTTGATATCTGTATTATTCAAAATTGTGTTAAACCACAATGCTTACATCTAAATGGAACAAATTGTATATTTTTACGTAAAGAAGGTAATTGTTATATTGTTATTTGTCCTAATGAACCAATGATGAGATCATTGGAGATAAAGAATAATAATATTAAATTGGATAAAGAGAAGAATATTGAGTTTATTCCAGGTGGTAATTATAGAAAAGTTGAAACACGAACAAATAATATTGCTCTTAATATTAAAGATAGAATTATTAATTGTAAAAAACATATTACATTAAATGAAGATACAGTAATATTCTATGATGTGGATGGTAATCTACAATCCGGTAGTAAAAATGGTAAGTTTGGAAATATTGCTAGTGATCTTTGGAATGTTAATATTATAATGAATGTAAAAAATATGAAAGATGATTTTCTTGGTGTTTTGAAAAAAGTAATTTTACATAAATAAAATTAACTAGTAGCTACTTTATGAAATATTTGTAATTCATTTTTATGTATTATACCCGGTGTAGGTAATCTAATATCTTTAATATTATGAAATATATATAAATATCTATTAGATATCTTTTGTATAGTTTCTAGTAATTCTAGATTATTGATAATATCTTTATTTTTATCATATGGTGTTGATTTAATAATAGAATATAATAATTCAAGATTATTATTATTATCACAAGCTATATACATATCAAGAATGTTTTCAATATTTGGAAAAAACATATGTCTATTAATATTACTATTTCTAGAATAATGAAAACCTAAAGTATTTTTAAGTATGGTTAGATGTTCATTACTTACATCATTTATAGAAAAAGTATTATTTATACAGTTATATAGAAAGTTATCTTTATCATTACTATTTAATTGTTTATAATCCATTATATAAATGATGTGATCTTTACCAACCATATTTGGATTATATTCTTTAGTCTTTGGTATTTGAATATTGATAGTGTTATTTGTATTTTTAATAACAAATATGATATTTACACATTTAAATGATTTTCTATAATATATATCAAGATCATTACTTTCAACAATATTTATACATTTTTGTGTTTTTGTATTAATACACAGATTATATAGATCATTATCAATTATTTCATCAATATCAGACAATGATTTAATATTTCTAATTTTTTTTAAAATATTATTAAGATTAAATCTACGGTTAGTACTGTCAGTTAAGTATAATTCAGTTAATAGATATTCAACTATGTTGTAATATAGAGGATTGTATGTATTTCTGATTGGAGTTGTAGTATTATAAGTAGTCCTAATAACTTTATCTTTAATAGGAGTTTCCTTAAACAATTGTTCAAAAAAATCTAGATTTTGTTTGTAATTGCTAGGTAGAAAATCTCCGTATTGAATAATATTATTATATTTTGCAGGATTGCTCATATATGTTTATTTTTTTATGTTTTCATTTTTATATTTATTATAGTAAAATGACAGATACACAAAGGAAAAAAGAAAATGAATTATTTAAAAAATTAAATAGTTTATATACTAGAGATTACGAACGTATTACAGATTGGTTAGATGATATTGCGATTGAATATAGTGGAGTACATAATGGTAAAATAACTAATATATTAACAGGTGCAAAAATAAAAATTAATACAGATAACGAATATGGAACATATAGTTCAATATTAAAATGGTTTTTAAAAAATAAAGAAAAGTTTAAAGATGATGTAGAATTATTTGATAGTATTCCTTCAACTGATTTTATTAAAATATCAAAAGATGTAATGTTATCTAGTAATTTACAACAAGCTGTAAGTTCAGCAGTAAATATGGATAATATTATTAAGCAGTGGAAAGCAAACCCTAAAATAGATCCTTTTACATCTAAAGCAATTAAAGTATCTATCGTAAATAAAAGTGAATATGCAAACATATATGAAAAATGTTTATTACATTTATGTAGTAGCTTGTCTCAAGATGATATGAAGAAACCTGAAGTATTTGAGAAAATAAGAAAATCATTACCAAATGATTGTTGTTATGTTTTTAAAGATATGGATTATATTGAAGAATTAAATAATATTTATCCAAATGAGAATTGGATTGATTTTTTAAAAGCACATAAATCTATATTCTATAAAAAAGCATCAGTAGGTGGTTATACAGTATATGATCATTTATTTTTACATTATTATCTGATTCCTAATAAAGAAATATTTGATAGTAAAATTAAAGAAACTTATATTGATTATCAATTATTTTTGTATGAAACAATTGAAGAACAAATAAAAACTACAAAAGCAAAAGATTTAGATTGTTATGAAATAATTGAAAGTATGACACATAAAACAGATATTAATTTTAAAGTAAAAAAGGATTCATCGGGTGATTGGCCATATAAAATCCCACCATTATTAGCTTTATTTACAGAATATATTGATGAAATGTCTTATTATTTAAAATCAATAAGTCAATTGCAAACTACAATATTTGATGATTATTTCTTATATGGTGAAAGTATAGGTAATGTAACAAATGTAATTAGTGATTCAATAGACTATAATATATATAGATTGAAAACAATAGTTAATATAATATTTGGAACATTATGTAGTTTACGTGGAACAAAAGAAATTAAAGAGTATTTAGATTTATTATGGCAATCTGTCTATGATATAATTCATCATAGACATATATATAATGTGAGACATAATAAATATGCTAGGTTTGATATACGTTTAGATGTTAATAATGATTTATGTGATATTGATAGCCAGTTAAATAAAGAAGATATAAGACTATTTTTTATTACCGCAATATTTGATATTCAAATATTACACAAAGAATCAAATACACCCACTAGTTATAAACCAATAAAAGATCCTTATGTTAATGTACCAGAACCACCTAAAATACCCGATAAACCAGTTTTAGATAGTAATTTATCATCATCAGAGAAAGATAAAAAACTAAAAGAATATAAAAAACAATTGAAATCCTTTGATAAAGCATTAAAAGAATATAATGATAAATATATGGGTAAAAGATTATCACCATTTTTTTCAGTTACATTATCAAGAGCAAAAAGTGATGTTGGAAAATCTGCATTAACAATGTTATATACCCCAACAAAAAAATTAAATAAATCATTAACAGAAAGTAAAAAAGAAAAAATATTAGAAAAGTTTGAGAAAGGTTCATATGGAAAAAGTAATAGAGTTAGAGCAAAAGAACAACAAGATTTTATGAATTATTGGTTACAAAGTGGTGGAACAGGTAAATTAGATGATTTAAAACTTAACTTAGCGTTAGAAGCAAATAAGTTTAACAAATATACAAAATTAAGTCCTTCCGGTAAATCACCAAGACAAAAGTATATTGGTTGCAATTTAAATGAATTAGATCCAATAACACAAAAGAAATTAAGTGATTTACCACTTAAAAAAATTAAATATTTATCAAAAATAACATCAACTTTAGATGATGGTAAAAAAATAACACATTGTTATGATACTATTCCTTTGTATAATTATATATTAGATTGCTATAATAAAGGATCAGTGCCTTTTAATTTAGCGTTAGGTTCTGTTTCATTAACCGAAGACCAATTAAAAGAGGTTTATAAAAAGATAAAATATTTTACAACAGAAAAAACATTAGATGATTCATTAAAAAGTGAAAAAATAATGTTAAAATATGAATATAAAGAAAGAGATTACTATAATTTTGAGTTTTATGATTTAATTGGTAAAATAGAAGTAGGTGGAATAAAATTTGATATATTGTGGATTGATAGATCTTTTCATTTTGGTGGAGTACATAAAAAAAGATTATTTACAGGTGCAATTATTGATGAAGATTATTTAACAGAAGATACTATTAAATTAATTGATGAAGGTATGAAGAATACCAAGTTAATTCAAGTTAAAAAATATCCATATCATAAAGGATATTCTTCAAAAGTGTATGACATTACTAAAATATTAGTTAATTTACCTCGATTTCCAATTGATCCTCCACCAAGTACATTAGCCGAACTAACTAAAATAACACGTGATTTTAATGATAAATTGAAACAATATGTAAATTAAAAAATGATATCCATATATATATATTTATATAAATGCCTATTTTTGAACAAAAATATGATTATTCAGCTAATTGTATATATGAAAAACCTCACAAAAATGAAGTAAGATTATATAATTTGTTTAAAAAAAACTGTGATGTCT
>Ga0209095_1002052_pt1 | contig 10424 bp, 15 predicted proteins | sample COGITO_mtgs_1104_3_FD_184795 | JGI IMG/M metagenome (GOLD analysis project Ga0209095, IMG submission 184795) | Pelagic marine microbial communities from North Sea - COGITO_mtgs_110404 (SPAdes) (version 2) | ecosystem: Environmental > Aquatic > Marine > Epipelagic ... | reverse complement strand
AATGACTATTATTATATATGCATGCAATTGATAGATGTAGAAATTAAAAATTAAAAGACAGACAAAAAAACGAAAGACCAAAATCGTGGAGCTTTCATTCCCAAAACTTCTTGGGTTTGATTTTATACGTAATATGAGTGAGAGGTTTGGATAAGCGACCAAACGAAAGTCCTTGAGGATAGTAATGGATAATAAAGTAGTTGTAGATGCTTTTGATTTCATATGTATCACCCACGAAACAGAGTGGAGTCAATGTAAAGCCAAGAGGAGATACCCTAACGATTATTCGACGGATAACAAGAATAATCAAATGAAATAGAGTAGATACTATAAGTTAGGCGGGGTTGTAGACCCGAGAGTAGTAGATACACGATTGAGGTTTCGTGATATAGCACGAATCGGAAGACCAATGAAATAATCGACAGATTAGTGTGCCTAAACACTACTTATTAATATGGAAGAACTAAAAAAGTTAAGACAACAAAAGGTTCGTCAAAAACTTCGTTATTTACAATTAGAGTTATTAGAAACAAAAATCATTTATAAAAACTCATTGTTAAGGTTTCATAAGGACTTTTCACAGGATGTTAGTGAAGCACCCAAAGATGAAAAGGTTGACATCAAAGACCCATACGAAGAAATACAAACCGACATATCAGAAGATACTATGAAAAAAGTATATCGTAAGGTAGCGAACAAAGTCCACCCAGATAAAAAAGGTGGGGATAAGAAAAAGTTTCAGTTAGCAGCAGAAGCCAATAAGAACAATGACTTCGGACAATTATTAGAAATGGCAGATGAACTCGAAATAGATTTTGAATTAACAAATGAATTGATTGACGAAATAACAAAGCAGTGTACAGCAGTCGTACACACCATTACTAAAATCAAAACAACAACTGCTTGGACTTGGGTACATTGTCAACCAAACGAAAGGGAAGGATTACGACAATATATATTGTCTACAATTAAACCACCAGAGTAATATTTATAATAAAGGTGGGAGAAAAAATTATGGAAAACTCAAAATATTTTATTTATTGGATTGGATTGTCCGCATTACTTATCGCAGGTAGTGCTGCAGCATTCTCGGTCTATGGATTAGCAAAACTATTTAGTGGTGCTTTTATCTCGGTAGTGATAATGGCAAGTACATTAGAATTAGGTAAATTAGTTACGGCATCATTTTTATATCGTTATTGGAAAGTAATTAATTGGTTTCAAAAAGTCTATATGACTTTAGCAACTATTGTATTGATATTCATTACATCAGCAGGTATCTTTGGTTATCTAAGTAATGCTTATCAAGGAGCAACATTAGAATTTGAAAAACAATCAACAGAATTATTAACGATTGAAGAACGAATAGAACAATTAGAAGAAGATAAGTTTTTCTTGAAAGAAGAATTAGAAGTTGCTATATCTGAATTACCAGACAATTATATTACGGCAAAACGAAAACTAAGAGAAGATTACAATCCACAGATTTTAGAAATCAATAGTGAGTTGTTGGATTACAAAAAGACAAGAGCTGATTTAGAAATTGGATTAGTATCGACTGGTGTTGATGTAGGACCAGCAATTTATCTCGCAAGAACCTTCGGTACCGACATAGATACCGTCGTGAAGTTCTTTATCTTTATTCTTATCTTTGTGTTTGACCCGTTAGCAGTTATGTTAGTCATAGCATATAATCAGGCACTCATAGATAGGAACAAAGAAGAGCAAAAGCTTCCAGATACGCCTGGCAACGAACCTGCTTCCCAACACGATAATTGGAGAGATATTTATTCACAACCAACATTAATAGAAGATGATGAACGAATGGATATCATAGGTCAAAACGGAAATGACGGATTGCATTATGATGTAGAACCAAATGAACCAAGAGAAGAAAATGACCCAAACCCACAACCAACAGGAAAGGGTGGAGTCAGAATTAAATGAATTTAACTATACAACAGGAGAATACAATGAGTAAGAAATTTGAATACAAGTATAAATTATTTGCAAAGATACACCAATTACAAAAACGATTGTATCGAACGAAACAAAATCCTGGACACTCAGAAGATAAAGTGTGGTTTAGAGAAATGAGAATTAAAAAATTATTAAATAGAGTTAAAAGAAAGATAGTGCCAGAACCATTACCGATATTCCAAATGTATCCGGCTTTAACCACAATTGTGGAGTTTATATTGATAGTTGGTTTGTGTCATTGGATGGTAACTTCATCAAAATAAAAAAAAAGCTTGACATACGACATTTAATGTTGTATATTAGAACTATAAATTAATTAGGAAAAGAAATGAATTTACGAGAATTAGTTAGACAATTAGAAAAGATAGAGGATAATCTACGAAAAAATAATGATGAAGAAACATTATCTATGGTCGGTAGACTGATTGAAGATTTAATCGAACAAGATATGGAAGCTGAAAAAGCATTCCGTGAAGAAGTAAAAGAATTTATAGATAAAACAATTGAAGAAAAAGTTGTTGAACGAGCGATGTATTCGGGTTCAATAGCACAAGCATAGAGAGGTTATATGGAACGATTTCAAAAAAATGGTGGTTATATAGTCAAAAAGGAAACTATATTTCCATTCGCAGAGAATGTAAGATATATGGATTGTAGTTGTGGTAGACAAGTTCGTAATGTCGGTGAAGATTGTGAATCAGTTAGATGTTCAAGATGTGTTGATTCAAACCACTACAAACAATTCGCAGATGAGTACAAAGAAAAACGACAAAGGAAATCTACTGGTCGTCCGGCAGGTTGGCACTTTATGAACGAGTTCGTTGATAAAGACGGGAACGTATTTCATAAAGGTAAAGAACAACCGAAGTTAAAAGGAACATTAGAACCGACTAAGGTTAAACCTAAAAAGAAAGTTAAACGAAAGACCAGAGATGAAATCTTGGTTGCTCGTCATAAAGAGAAATTAAAAGCTCAAAGAAAATTAAACAAAGACTTAGAAAAACAAAGAAAATTCTTAATGGGAGATGTAGAAAAATGATGCGTAAAAGGTTACAAATAGGAAAGTTATTAAAAGGCGATAAACGATTAGAAGGAGAATCATTTACAGAATATAAAGAAAGACTTAAATTAGAAAAGTCTTTATTAAATGATTATGGTAAAGGTGTTTACATCTCACCAGAACAACATCAACAAGATGTTATAAAAAAAAGACTTGACAAACAAAAATAAAAAGGTTATATTAGAATTATGAATTTAGGTTATGCGTGTATCAATATGGAACTCAACGCCCGTAAAGGTGATGATAGAGTTACAACCAATCGAACAATGATTAAGAAAACATTTCACGATAAGGGTGTAGACTATGCGTCTGAATTGATTATACAAAATGTTGTTGACCTAAGTAAAATTATTGATTGGAATGAACAAAACAATATTAAGTTCTTTCGTATGTCATCAGATATATTTCCTTGGGCTTCTGAATATTATCAAGATTGGGATAGTGTTCCACATATTGACTTTATAAAGATGTGGTTAGAAAACGCTGGACTAAAAGCAAAAGAGTATGGACATAGAATTACATCTCACCCAGGTCCGTTCAATGTATTGGTATCACCAAACGAAAATGTTGTTCAAAACACAATCACAGATTTAACTATTCACGCAGACATATTTGACTTTATGGGTTTGTCAAGAACACCATACAATAAACTCAATATACATTGTAATGGAGTGTATGGAGATAAACAATCTGCTATGGATAGATTTTGTAAAAACTTTGAACGACTACCAGAGTCAGTTCAGACAAGACTTACCGTCGAGAACGACGACAAAGCATCTATGTATTCAGTAAAAGATTTATACGAAGGTATTCACAAACGAATCGGAATACCAATTGTGTTTGATTATCATCATTACAAGTTCAACACCGGAGAACAAACAGAACAAGAAGCATTAGAAATGGCGTTATCAACTTGGGGTGATATCAAACCAGTAGTTCATTATTCAGAATCTCGTTCTGAAGAACAATTAGATGAGTCAATTAAACCACAAGCACACTCAGACCTTATCAAACAATTACCAAACACTTATGGTAATGATGTGGATATTATGGTAGAAGCAAAACACAAAGAATTAGCAATTGAAGGATTTATAAAATGAATGGTTGGATAATACATAAAAAACAATTGGGAGAAAATCACGAAGTAGACAGACTCGTTGAAGAGTTTGAAAAACAAGATATTAAAGTTCGTGTGGTTAATCCACAAGATGTAGATATCTTTGTTGATAGAGATGATAGAAAATCTATTATCGTTGACGGAGTTCCAAGAAAATTACCAGACTTTGTATTACCGAGAACCGGAAGTGGAACAACTTACTTTATCAAAGCAATCATCAGACACTTAGAAAGATTAGGTGTTACAATGATTAACGGAAGTGATGCTATTGATAATGTTAAAGACAAATTATATTCACAACAAATATTAGGACAATCAAATTTACCAGTACCGAAAACTATGTTGGTAAAGCATCCTATTAATGTAAAGTTAGTAGAGGACAATATCAAGTATCCAATGATAGTAAAAACTTTAAGTGGTTCATATGGTAGTGGAGTTTTTATGGTTGAGGATAGAAAACAATTTAGACAAATTATGAAAATGGCAGAACTATCTAATGCCAGATACAACATTATTATTCAAGAGTGTATTGAAGATTCATTAGGAAAAGACTTGAGAGTATTAGTGGTTAATGGAAAAGTCGTTGGTTGTATGATGCGACAATCCATTGATGGAGATTTTAGAGCAAACATCACACGAGGTGGAGAAGCAATCCCTTATCAGATTGATGATGACATTGAGTGGATTGGTGGTGAGTGTGCAAGATTATTAGATTTAGATATAGCAGGTGTTGACTTATTATTTAATGGTGGAAGTTATGTAATATGTGAAGTTAATTCTGCGCCAGGATTTAAAGGTATGGAAAAGTATACTAAGATAAATGTTGCAGAACAAATGGTAGACTTTATACAGAAAAAGATAGGAACTAAATAGTTATTACTATAAAAGGACGGAAACTATGAAAAGATATTTTTTAATATTTATAACACTATTTACATTACTTAATGGATTGGTTTGGGATAATCTATTCAAAGGGTATCGTGAATACTATATGCAAATGATTGATTCATTGGAAGATGATAGAGTCAGAATGCAATTAAAGATTGATGAATTAACAAACGGAGTTCGATTGGACGGACTCGATGTTGTGGTTACAATGTATCACCCAGTAAGAGGTCAAACCGACAGAACACCAAACATATTAGCAGACGGAACTAAAATCACAATACACAAAGCATCAGAATACAAGTATGTTGCGGTTAGTCGTAATTTATTGAAACGTTGGGGTGGTTGGTTAGATTATGGTGATTTTATTATTTTAACCGGAACAGACGGAAAGAACGGAGTATACCAAGTCAAAGATACAATGAACAAACGATTTGTAAATCGTATTGATATCTTGGAAAGTCCAGGAGTTAAACCATATAAGTTTACAGATGCTAAAATCAAGAAAGCAAATTTAAATGAGGATATAAAATTTATATCAAATTAAAAAAAGTTCTTGACAACGGAACAAAAATGTTGTATATTAGGGTTATATAAAAATTAAAATAAAAGGGTTATATAAATGAGTTTTGAAAACTTTTTCGGTGAAGCTGAGTTTAACTATGAAGCAGAGAAACAAAAGTTCATAGACAATATGGACTTTCTAAAATCAATGTCGGTTCAAGAACAAACACTTTATAAAAAGTGGCAAGAGTTCAACAAGGACGAAAAATTAATGTCACAGATTACATCATTAGATGTTATATCAAGTCAGTTGTGGAAACCAACTGATATCAATAATTTAGAACAAACCATACAAGAGATAAATGATTTACAACCAATCGTAGAATACACACAAGACAACGCTAAGTGGACATTGGTTAGACAAGGTATTTCTTCTATGGAGTTTGTCGCAAATCCAGGTCGTAATGTAAAGTTCTTTGTAAAAGATAGTATTACGAATAAATACTTAGGTGTTATTTGTATGGGTAGTGATGTTACCAGTATGGGTCCAAGAGATAACTTTATCGGTTGGACAAAAGAAAATAAATTCCAAGACGGGAAACTAAATCATACTGCTATCGGAACTTCAATTATCGCAACACAACCATTAGGTTTTAATTTCTTGGGTGGTAAGTTGGTATCGGCATTGGTTACTTGTTCAACAATTAGAGATAAGTGGAAAGAATTGTATGACCAAACATTAGTCGGAACAACCACAACTGCACTCTATGGTATTCATTCACAATATAACGGAATACCACATTGGAAAACATTAGGAGAAACAAAAGGTAAGATTAGTATCAAGCCAGATGATAGTGCTTATAATGTTTGGCACCAATGGTTGAAAGATAACAAAGCAGAAAAGTATGAGAAACTTGTGGAACTTCGTCCAAATGGACAACCGCAAACAGGTATCAAACAAAAAATTATCCAAATGATTTATCAAGAGTTAGAAATCAAAAGAACAAAGTATGAACACGGATTTAAACGAGGTGTTTACTATGGTGATATCTATGAGAACGGAAAGTCTTTCTTACGAAACGAAATCAAAGAAGATGAATTGATAATGAAAGAAAAGTATGAATTAGATTATGACAGAATTATTAATTGGTGGAAACCAAAAGCAATAAGACGATATGAAAAATTACACAATGAAAATAGACTCAAACCAGAATCATTATTTTATTCTGATATCATTGGTATGAGTTGGGAAGACACAAAACAAAAATATTTAGGAGATATTGGAAGATGACATTAACAGAACAACAAATAACAGATAACTACAAAACATTAAGAAAAATTATCAATGATACATTTAGTGGAGATAGGTTAGAAAAACTAAACAAGATGTATGATGACTTAGAGGATAGAATGGTTGTAGCACCAGCGAGTTCAGTAGAACATTATCACAATTCAAAAGTTGGTGGATATGTAGAACATATATTACACGTGATTAGATTTTCACAACAAATCAAAAAGGTATGGCAGGATGCGGGAGCAACACTTGAGTTCACAAATGAAGAATTAGTTTTTGCAGCTATGCACCACGACTTAGGTAAATGTGGAGATGAATTAGGAAACGAATTCTATACACCAAACGAATCTGAGTGGCATATAAAAAACCAAGGTAAGATTTATAATGTAAATCCAGATATCGAACATATGGATGTTACGGATAGAAGTTTCTTTTTATTACAACAATATGGAATTAAATATTCCAAAGAAGAGTTCTTTGGTATTAGATTGGCAGACGGAATGTATGTAAAAGCAAATGAAGCATATCTAAAAACATCAATGCCAAATATGATGTTAAGAACACATATACCAATTATTATTCACCAAGCAGATATGATGGCAACTTATCTTGAAAGAGATATGTGGAGAAATGGTAACAAGAAAGAAGCCAAGAAAGTTGAGAAGTCGGTAAGTAAAATTAAAGAAGCAGTCAACACCGAAGTAAAAGAAAAGTTTACCAAATCAACAGACCCAAAAGATATATTTAACGAACTATTCGGAGAGAAAAAATGATAGGATACATATTACTAAGTATAATTGTTTTAATGTTAGGTTGGACTACATTCAATCTAACGAGAAAAACAGAACGATTAGAAACTTGGATAGAAGATTACGCACAACGAGTAATTACCACACAAGAAGTATTAAAAGAAATTGATAGTAAAGGTAACTTTGAAGCAGACGACGAAGTCGGTGTTATCTTTACAGCAATTAAAGAAACCGTAGATGAATTAAACGAAATAACAGAAAAGGAATTATAATGCCAAGAAAAGCTAAAAAGGGTTCACCAAGATATTACTTTACACAAGATACAGAAAATGCTATCATCAGACATAATAAAGAAACTCGTCCACATATGAGAGAACGAATCTATAATGAACACATTAGAAACGCTTTTGAAAAATTGGCAGAAAACATTATCCATACATTTAAGTTTTATTACTTTGATGTTCCGAGTGATGATGTTAAACACGAGGTAGTAAGTTTTCTATATATGAATATGCATAAGTTCGCCGAAGGTAAAGGAAAAGCATTTAGTTATTTCAGTATTGTTGCTAAGAACTATTTGATTCTACACAACAACAATAACTACAAGAAGATGAAAAATACTGACCAAGAGGATGCGGGAGATTATAAACGAGACCCAGTATCAGAAGCAAATCATAAAGATTTAGTATCTGCTAAAAAAGAATATATGGATTTGTTTGTTGATTACTGGACCAACAATCTAACTACCGTGTTCAAAAGAAAACAAGATATTGATGTTGCTAACGCAGTTATCTATTTGATAGAGAAACGAGAGAACATTGAGAACTTCAATAAGAAAGCTCTATACATTATGATTAGAGAAATGACAAATTCAAATACACAACACATTACTCGTGTTGTTAATGTGATGAAGAAACATCATTACAATCTACAAAGAAATTACTTGACTACTGGTTCAATTGAAACCAAGTGGACTGGTAGTTGGGATAATTTATAACAGATATGAGAAAGGGCAGTATTTCTACTGCCCTTTTAATTCCACCTTTATTTGTTAAGTAATCCGAGTATCACGATTAGTGATATGAATCCAGCAAATCCTGCGTTTCCGAAGCTATTTACTAAACCGATAAGATTACCTACAATGTCTATGCCTAAGAATCCTCCTACAAATACTAATTGTACGAGAACACCTAATCCGATAATGTGAAGTAGTATTTCTTTAATTCCACCCACTGCTTCCATTACCATTTTCATAGTGTCTTTCATTGTGTTTCCCCCTTTTATTAATCTAAAAAACTACAAATTCCGTAGTCGTATAATAACTATAAGTGAATATAACAAAAATTAATTGGTATATAAATATATATTGTCTTTTTTTCATAATTCTATATTTATTGTTAGGTAAAAACTATGGCAAATGACTATGAAATATTCGAGGGAAAAACCCTATCTGATGTCTTTAAAGACATATATGATAATTCCAAAACCAATAAACAGCAATTAGAAGTATTGATGAAAGAGGTGGTGGGATTTATCAAAGATGGAGATACAGCCGTTCAGATAGTTCCTATGTTGAAAGAGTATTTAGAAATCAATGTCAAGAACGATGAACAACTTGTTAAGTTGGCAACAATCGTCCAAAGAATTACAGCAGCTGAAGGAAAGGTATCGGATTCAGGAGATGAGTTCGGTTTATCAGACGCAGAAAAAGAACAATTGATGAATGCAATAGAATCAGATGTTCAAGAGTTACAAATCAAAAAAGACGAAATAGAGTCAAGTATTAAAAAGGAAAATTAAATGGCATATGTTCGGTCCAATGCAGGTTCGGGTATTGATAAAGCTTTTGATAATGAACTTATCACACGAAATGAACTATACGCAATATTAGACCAATTAAAAGACGAAAGTCAATTTCATCAATTAGAAATTTTTGAGGTTGTAGATGTTGATACAGAAAATGTTGGTTCGGTAATTGGTAGATATGTATATTCAGAACAAGGTGATTCACTTGAAGAAATTGGTGATAGAACTTTTCTACCATTGAACTCAAACATAATCCAATATCCCTTACGAGGCGAATTGTGGTTAGGTCTTGATTATAAAGGACAACAATTTTATCTATCAAGATTAAGTAGAGATATAACTGATGTCAATTATAGAAAAATAAATGAAAGTGCTATTAGTGAAAATCAAACACTTGATTTATCACGAGGTGGAACTTACCAAGAGATATCACCAGAACACGCTGATGTTGAAGTTGGTGATACTTTGATACAAGGTAGATTTGGTAATTTTATAACATTGACAAGTAGACAATCTCAAGGTTTGGATGAGTCACCAAGAATAACAATCAACAATCAAAGGTCAATAGTTGATTTAGAATCAATAGATGATATTGGTTTGATTAATGTAGAGAGTGATGAAATTTTAATGACAGCTTTAACGGATGAAGTTAATATTAGAGCATTAAAGGATATTAATATTAATTCAAGTCAAGGTGATGTAAACATTGAATCAGAAAGTAACATAGTATTAAACCCAAGAAACAGCACTATTGAATTTGATATCAAGAATGGTGGTACGATATTAAGTTCTACAAAAGAGGGAATACCATTTCCACAATTAGATATGGCAGGATTTTTAAAACAAACAATGGGAATACAAAAATTATTTCAAGCATTTACTCTTGGTGTTCCTAAACTATCTAATCCACTAACTCTACCTTCTGGCGTGAAGGATATCGTCAAAGGTTTAGAGGGTGCAAAAAACTTTGTTGACGCAACATTGAATTTAGAGTTTTTAAGTCAAGCGTTAATGGAAACAAAAACATTA
>Ga0209095_1002015_pt1 | contig 10556 bp, 9 predicted proteins | sample COGITO_mtgs_1104_3_FD_184795 | JGI IMG/M metagenome (GOLD analysis project Ga0209095, IMG submission 184795) | Pelagic marine microbial communities from North Sea - COGITO_mtgs_110404 (SPAdes) (version 2) | ecosystem: Environmental > Aquatic > Marine > Epipelagic ... | reverse complement strand
CAAGCAAGCCACAAAAAAAAAGCAAAAAAGCACACAGCCGCCACATCATAAATTTCTACCTTCCTCTCTTTCTTATTATATACGCACACCACACACGCGCGCGCGAAAACGAGAAAAAAGAAACTCTAAACTCCAACACCACCATAATAATCGTTGAAAAGCTGTTCTTCTCGTCCGTCGTCGTCATTGAACAGAGTAACAATGGGTAAGAGTTCGAAAAAAGACAAATCCTCCAAAAAGGACAAGAAGAAAGAAAGCGCCTCCTCTGGTAAAAAAGAGAAACGGAAAGAGCGAGAGAAGGAAGACGATGACGACGAAAAGAGACCGACAAAGATAAAAGCGTTGACCATGATGGATGGGCAAAACTCCGACGGCGACGACGACGGAGGTGGGTACAACTCGGACGAGGTTCCGAATCGAATGGACGCGCGAACGCCAAATCCTTTGGCGTTGGAGAATTTCAGCCTCTCCCCGGAGGTTGTCAGCGCTCTTCAGAAAAAAGGTATCGACGCGTTGTTCGCGATACAGGCGCAAACTTTAGACACGGCGCTGAGTGGGAAAGATATCGTTGGAAGAGCTAGAACTGGATGCGGGAAAACCTTGGCGTTCGTGTTGCCTATCGTGGAACAGATTAACAAATCCGACCCGACGCCGGCGAGCGGAAGGAGGTTACAAGGACGACGGCCGGTGGTGTGCGTTTTGTGCCCGACGAGAGAGCTTGCGAAACAAGTCGGCGCAGATTTTGATTGGGTCGGACAAGCGTTTAATTTGAAAACCGTGTGCGTGTACGGTGGTGCGCCGTACAGAGATCAAGAGCAAGGTTTACGAAGCGGGTGCGACATTATCGTCGGCACGCCGGGAAGAGTGAAGGACCATTTGGATAGGAAAAATTTGAAGTTTGACAATTTGAAGTTTCGAGTGTTGGACGAAGCGGACGAGATGTTGAATATGGGTTTTGTCGACGACGTGGAAACAATTTTGAAAGTTTCTGGAGATATTCAAACCTTATTGTTTTCGGCGACTTTGCCTCCGTGGGTGAAGGATATTGCCAAACGGTTCTTGAAGAAAGATTACGCGACGATCGATTTAGTCGGCAACGAAAAACAAAAAGCGAGCGGTCAAGTGCAACACTTGTTGTTGCCATGTCAGTGGCAAGAGCGTGTGTCGTTGATTCCAGATTTAATTCGCGCAAAAGCGCCGACTGGAGGGAGATGTATTTTATTCTGCGACACGAAGAGAGATTGCACGGAACTGTGCGACGCTCTGCAATCGAGTTTGGAAAAAGGCGCCAAGGCTTTACACGGCGACATCGCGCAAAACAACAGAGAAGTTGTTTTGCAAGGCTTTCGTGATAACAAATTCCAGGTTTTAGTTGCCACGGACGTTGCGGCGAGAGGTTTGGATATTTCCGGAGTCGAGCTTGTCATTCAGTGCGAACCTCCGAAAGATCCAGAAACGTACATTCATCGCTCGGGACGAACCGGACGCGCTGGAGCGACTGGAATCTGCGTGACACTGCTCACGCCGAGAAACGAATGGGCTATTCCGAACATCGAGCGAAAAGGTGGCTTCCGATTCGTGCGAATCGGACCGCCGCAACCGGCGGAGATGGCGAAAGCAGCGGCAAAAATTGTCTGCGAAAAAGTTCGAGCTGTGCACAAAGGCGCGGCGAAGCTCTTCATGCAAGCGGCGAGAGATTTGTTAGAGGAAGGCGATGACCACGACGAAGGCAGAGACGCGGTTGAAGTTCTTGCGATGGCATTAGCACATGCGTGTGGACACGGTGAGTTGCGACAACGCTCGCTTTTAACCTCGACGGCGGGGAGCACGACGTTGATTTTATCCGCCGGCGGCACCGAAATCCGAACGCCAACGTATGTGTGGAATTTTTTGAAACAGAGATTACCGGAGGATGAAGTTCAAATCAATCGTTTGACGTTATCTCAGGACAATTTAAAAGCCGTTTTTGACGTCCCAGCAAAGTTGGCGGATAAGTATTGCGGGTTGAGTGAGAATTCTAGCGGGAGAAGCGCGATTACCATCGAAGTGTGCGAAGAGCTTCCTGAACTGAGTCAACGTCCTCAAGGATTTGGAAGCGGCGGTGGAGGCGGAGGTAGAGGAGGGGGTGGCCGAGGATACGGCGGCAGAGGTGGAGGCAGTCGCTCACCGGGCGGCGGTGGGAGATTTGGTGGAGGCCGAGGTGGAGGTGGAAGAGGTGGAGGTGGAAGAGGTGGTGGACGCTTCGGAGGACGTTTTGGAGGACGTAAATAAAACTTAGGTACAGTGTAGCACAGATTATTTATTATTTTAGATCCACGTATTCATCATCGAGTGTTAAACAAAACTATTATTATTTCTTATAAAAGTCTTCAATCGAGGTTGAGTATTTTTGCATCACGAGCTCTGACTTTACCTTCCTGGCGCAATCAGTGGCCACGCCGACGAGAATCAACAAACTCGTCCCGGCGAAACCTCTGAAGGTTTGCAACCCGGTGAGTTTCTCGACTCCGCCCGGTGTCAACGCAAGGAAACCTAAAAAGAGGGAACCAAGCAAAGATAGCCTCTCTAACACTCTTGTAATGTACTCTCTCGTGTTTTTACCCGGTCGAACACCCGGGATGGACGCACCTTGTCTCTTCAACTGTTCCGCGACATCTTTCGGATCGAGCTGTAAAAACGTATAGAAATAGTTGAAGAAACAGATCAAAGCTACGTTCACGGGTATGTACCCAGCACCTCCAGGATAAATAAACTTCGCTACAGATGTAACGGCACCGTTATCAGTAAATCTCGCCAATGTTGCCGGTAACGCCATCAACGAAGAACTAAAAATAATCGGCATGACACCAGCGGAATTCACTTTGAACGGCAAGTACGACGATTTCGATAATCCAGCTCCTTGCGAGTTGAACTTTGTCGAGTATTGCATGGGAATTTTACGCTCGGCTTCTTGAACGTACACCACGCCGAGCGTCGAAAGTAAGAATGCACCGAAGAACACGGCTAAGGTAAATGCTCCGTTCCCATCCGTTTTACTTTGTTCAACCGTTTGACCAATCGAGGAAGGCAACGACGAGACGATGTTGGCGAAAATCAAAAGTGACGTCCCGTTACCCAACTTCAACTCGTTCAAAACTTCACCGATATACATTAGAATCATTGCACCAGCTGTTAGAACTGCGGTTGATTCAGCTAACCACATGACGGAGAAATCGTCCACGTACGGTCGGACGTACAAGCACTGGCCTACGGCTTGGATCAACGCGAATGCGAGCGCCCCATATCTATTTTTTATAAGAAGAGAAATATACGGGTGAGCGTGCGTTTACATAGATTGGTACGAAAAAACGAAAGAAGAGCATCGAATTGCATTCTCGTTTCTCTTTAGCCTCTTCGTATAGCAGTAGTGTTCGCTCAATTCCGTTATTCTTTTCATGCGCCGGTGACGCTCAATCGAACGAGACCTAAAAGGTCACATCATCGCGAAAAACTACAGATTACTACACACTTTAACGGAGATCGAAAAGAATTCGTGCGAAAGAGTATTCCAATAATAATACGTACCGTTGATACTGCATAAACTGACGTCGCCCAGATTCACCCTCTTCCTTTTGGAGCTTTTGCAATTCTGGAAATACAGACGAAAGCAACTGAAAGATAATACTCGAGTTGATGAACGGCACGATACCGAGCGAGAAAATACCAAGCTTAGAAATAGACCCGCCGGTTAACGTATCCACGTAACTCATCACACCCCCAGTGTTCGAAAGTGACTCTGCAAACGCCGTTCTATCGACACCACTGATTGGAATGTACGCGCCAATTCTAGAGACGACGAGCAACGCAAGGATAGTCGCGACTTTTTGCGGAAGATCTCCAGAGAAGAAGTCCCCGAAGTTCCCATCGTCGTCACCACCGCTGGACGTCCCAAACGCGGACGTTTTCGTCGATTGTCTGCTACTGGTCGTGCGTTTGTTGCTACTCGTGTTTTCCTTCTTCTTGCTGTTTTTGTTGTTTTTGCTGCTGCTCTTTTTATTGCTCTTCGTTCTCATCATACCACCAAACCCAAAGAGGGAATCTTGCGCGCGCTCGTCAAAAGCAGAATGAGATGATGCCGATAATAACCCGAGCGGGTCCCAAGAGTCGAATGAAATTTGATCCCCCTTTTCCTTGAAATCCGCCGGTGTTCCCGTATACAAAGCGCTATGAATCACCACCCTGGAAGTTCGTCTAGTATTTTGCCGATGACGATGACTTCGACGAATTCTGGAAGACGACGAGGAGGAGGAGGTCGATGCACCCCGCATCGTCGTCGTTGTCGCAGAGGCAAACATGATTATCAGTAGCTTAGGTTGAGAGAGAGAGTGTGTGTGTGTGTGTGTAGAATGAATGAATCGAACTGATTGATTGATTGATTGCCTCAAAAGTGTGAATATATTATTAAGCAATAATGACGCGCAGTCGATGATGTGTGGGTGGGTTATCTTTGTTTTTTGTGTGTGTCACCCTCAAAAGAAAAAAAAAGAGAAAGACAGCACTTTTTGCTTCAAAGAAAAGGAGAACACACACACACACAGACACAGACGGACACAGACGGACGGACGGACGGAAGCCAAGTCGCGCGCGAATAATGAATTGTTGTTGCTCTTGTTTTCCTTCTCCTCCTTCCTCCTTCTCCTCCTCTGCGGCGGCGTCTCGAAGAAGAAGAAGAAGAAGAAGCACTCCTCCCAACAAAAAAGGCGTATCTAAAACAACGCACGATGACTTATTATTGATGTCTTCTTCTTCTTCTTCTTCTTCTTCTGTGCGAATACCAAAAGCAACGTCGTCGAATAACGACGAGCGCTCGTCGAGAGGAGACGCTCTGGGAGGGCAAGATTTCATCTACTCTCAAAAGTCTGGAGTGACGGAGGAACTGTTCATGAATTCCGTGGACGCGGATATCGCCACCGGAGAGATGCGAGTGAACGAGTTTAAAGAGATGAAATCGATAAACGCGGACGATTTTACGGTTCCTGAACGACTTTTAGAAAGGATAGGGACGTTTTTAACCAAAAACTATTTGATGCATTATCAAGCGAAAACATTTATGAAAAAAAGGACGATAGTGTCTCCTCTCGTGTTAGGCATATGGGGTGGTAAAGGGTGCGGCAAAAGCTTTAACGTAGAGTTAGCGTGCGCAAAGTTAGGCGTGTTACCGATAGTCACGTCGGCGGGAGAGCTCGAGGACGCCACCGCGGGAGAACCCGGAAAACTTCTCAGAAGACGGTACCTCGCGGCGGGAAAGATGACGAGAGAAACGGGCGTGCCGACGTGTTTGATTATTAATGATATCGATGCCGGCGTCGGTCGGTTTAAGCACACGACGTCCTCAACTGTAAACAATCAAATCGTGCAAGGAACTTTGATGAACATCGCGGATAATCCCACGAACGTTTACGAAGATACGAGCATCGTAGGCAATCGCGCGAGCGTTCCGAGAGTACCCGTTATTGTCACTGGGAACGATTTTAGTCGACTTTATGCACCTTTAGCGAGAGATGGGCGGATGGACAAATTCTTTTGGGAACCGTCGCGAGAGGAAATCGTCGGTATCATGACGCCTATTTTCGCGCAACATGGATTAGACAAACGAGATACCGAAAAATTAGTCTCTCACTTTCCAAACCAACCTTTGGATTTTTTTTCAGCGGTGAGAAATCGTGCAATCGACGCGTTCGTGTTGGATTTTTGCGTAGAGAACGAGATGGCGTTCACGAGCGCGTTACTAGATGCAAATAAGTCGTCTTCTCAAAGTAAAGTGAGCGAACGAACGGTTTCGTACGAGACGTTTTTATCGGCGGCGCGATACGTTCAGAACGAACAACAAAACGTGAACAATTTGCAATTATCTCGCGAATATTTGGCGAACTGGGTAAATGAAGAGGATATAACTAACGCATCACCACCGTCGCCGCCGCCGGAACGATTACCTGATAAAGTTGTTGACGATGAGAAATCAAAGGCGTTATTCGAAGCGGCGAAAAAGAAAATGTTGGAAGGAAAATCGACGCTAAGCATCAAACAAGTTGTTAAATTTATCGACACGGAAGAAACCGACACTGACGATGGATTACCATGGGAAACAATCAACATTAACAGAGCTTATCAAATTATGTATGAAAAAGCGATGGAAGGAGAGAGAGTGGTTACGATTGACGCCAGGCCGGTGAAGGATTTCAATCGCGAGACTTGCAAGGGCGCATTAAGCTTTCCGGCGGCGATACGCAAAGGAGGCTTGAGCGACTTTGTAGACGAACCAGACGTGGAAGAGTGCGTAAAGAAAGTAAAAGACAAAGTACCCGAGGAGACGCACATCATCGTGCTGTTAGACGATAATGGAAATGAGTACGAAACTTTATTTCTCGAAGCGCTGTCGAAGGAATACGGTGGAGATTTAGTGAAAATAATCGAAGGCGGGTTGCCAAACTATTTCAAGCACTTCACGCCAAAAGGAACGCGAAGACCTCGATATGTAGGGTACGGCCAAGATAACGAAGAAACCATGTGGACTGGAAGTAATTAACAACTACAACTATTTAGAGGCACCGTAGGGACTCTTAGTATTTAAAATTAGATTTTTAGTAGAAATAGGATGCAAGCACAGAATTACAAATCAGCGAGCGCCTTCTTTGGCTTTTGCTTCACCGCGCGCGGTACGAAGCCTAATCCACCGCGACCAGCCGAAGAAGGAGGCGCATTTCCTCTTCCTCTACCACCATCTCTACCACCGCTACCGGGAAAGGAGGGAGGCGGGCGAGATTTGGCAATACTCAACGCCCGTCCTTTCAACGCTTCACCATCGCGCATGATTGCAGCGAGTAAATTGTGTTCACTCTCAAAATCCACGTAAGCGATACCTTTGGATCGACCGGTGTGCCGATCTTTTATCACTCTCGCTTTCACCGTCCCTTCTTCCTTGATGTCAAAAAACTTGACGAGTTCCTCCTCCGTTATGCTAAAATCAAGATTCTTAACGAAAGCCGTTTGCTGATCTCGGTCGGGATATAGCTCTTTTATAACTTCTTCCCGTGGTTTCTCTGATCGCGGAACAAAAGATGACGTTGGAATGTGGCTTTTCGAGTCGTCGCGTGTCTTGGTCCGTTTATTCTTTTCACCATCCGTAGCATTGTCCTCGGCGTCATCGTCGGCGGCGGCGAATTCACCGTCTTCCTGTTCGTTGTTGCGTTTTCGCGCAATCTGACCTTCTCTGCGCATGCGCTTGATGTCTTCAGCCGAGGCGGGAGGTTCGCACGCTTTTTCGAAATCAATCAAATGTAGCTCAGATTTTACCTTCTCGTACGAGCTCGGAAAGGAGTCCTCAGAGGTTTCCAGAAAACTACGCCAGGAAGTGCACAAGTCCCGGGTAATCAACAATTTCGTATCATCTTTCACTCTACCCTTCACAGCTCGAGAGAGTTTGTTGCGCTTGCTGAACGCGAATTCGTACGCTCGATTTGCCAGTTGTGGGTCGCTCGATTCAAAATATCTGGCGCGCTGCAAGTGCGCCTCGAGATAATCGCCATAGATCTTTTCATTTTCCACGAGGAAAAATTTCCAAACCGTCTCTGGATTTGCGTGGCGTTGCGCCCAATATCTCGCTAACTTCATCTCTGGGTCGATGCGTATTCTGTTCGGAAATTGTGCTACTAAAATTGCGTGCATGTTGCTCAGCAAGTTGTTGGTATCGTCTGATTTTTTGTCTTTCCATTTCGCTCGCAAAAACGCGAGAGCGACATCGTTGGCCACTTTGAAACTTTTTAAGCTCGAGTTTTCTAGGAGATTCGCAAAGGCTTCAATTGTCACGCTAACATTTACCGTTTGTATATCGCCATCATCTGCGGAAGAGTCAATCTGTTCAATTAAGAGCTCGAACGATGACGGACACGCTCTGAGTGCTCGATGCAAAATATCAATTTTAGAAGAAGAAAATTCCATCGCATACTCTATCCATAAGCACACCACGTACGGGTTTTTCAGTAGTGCTCGCTCGTATAGTGATTGGACGGACTCGTTCAAGCCTTTGTTCTTTTCTCTCTTGTGCAAGGTTTTCTCCATCGCAATGTATGAGCGATACGCGCGCAAATTCGCTTTTGGATCCGATTTTTGTGTGGTGATATTTTTGCTTGCTGTTTCTTCTATTTTGTCCTCGAACGCTTTCCTCAAATCTCTCCGTTTACGCCCAACCTCGTACGCTTTCGTGTATGAGCTGAGCTCGTCTCTATTTTCTACTCCAGCTATTATTTTTTCTTTCAACTCGTCCAACTTTTCCAAAGGCGTCTCCAGCGCTCGCGTCGACACCATTTGAATGCGATTCTTCTTTTGCGAGGAATCATCATTTTGCGAGCATTCGAACGCTCTATACGCGAGCCAAAACGCGTCGCCTCGTTTATAGTCCTTCGCTGCAATCTTACAGCTTCTCTCGTAAAATTGGCGTCTGTTCTCTTCCGTATCTTCGCTCGTTTTCGCCACCGAAAAAGACAAGTATTTCAGCCAAATCGGCACGCTCGCTGGGAGCGTGGCCGTGGCTCTTTCAAACAGTTCTTGAACGCGCACTTCCATTTCTTTTCTCTTTTTCCCAGACGCGCACTCATACAACTCTTTTGTTTTATCGTCCAACCAACTCAACCACTGCTCTTCGCTCAAGTTGAACTTTCGGTCAAACGCAACTCTCGACTCTTCTAAACGTTCCTTCAATTTTGCTTGACGAAGTTTGAGTAAAAGCTTTGCGTGCGCGCCGTAATCCTTTCCTTTACTCGCCTCTACTTTATTTTCTAAAGCCATGACTTCGTCCAACAAAGTGTCGTCAATGTCATTATCGTCGTCGTCGTCGTCGGAATCATCATCTTCATCCATATCATCGTCCGAATCGTCTTCCGAATCTGATAAATCTTCACCAGCCTCCGAATCGTCGTCGTCGTCGTTTTTGTTGTTGTTGGTGGTGTTGTTGTTGTTGTCTGCATCCATTCTATCGTCATCAACTTCTGCAGATAATGGTGCTACTTCTTTCACATCATCAGCAGCAGCAGATGCCGCGGTTGGCGCTTTCTTACGACGCGGTGGCATTGTTTTCCCTTGTAAAAGAGTAAAAATAAAGAGAAGCGTGGTTCCTAACGAACCAAATGTGAAAAGTGAGGAGAACAAATGAAGACAGGAAAACAACGAAGTCAGCAAGTCACATTGATTCACATTTGGCGCCGCTAACTTACTATTGTGTTGTTATTTTACAAAGATGACTCTAATATATTTTTCTATAATTTTCTACTTACACGTATCCTGAACCTTTACACGTCTTGCAAAGAATCATACCTGCTCCTTTGCAACCGGTGCACTCCATCGGAGACCGTCGCGTTAAACCGAGCACCGAGTCGTCGCGTCGATCTTTCTGCGTAATTTCAATCGGCGTTTCTCTCCTTCCCGTGGCATTGCAAAATATACACGCCTCGCCTCCCGAAGTTGCACACGATGGACAAGGTTTTGGTTCAGATTTTAAGCCTTGCACGATAGCGAGACCTCCGAATAGGATAGAGGTTGCGACGACTGATATCGCTTGGTTGGTCTCCTCGGTACCCATAGAAGATGGGTCGATGATAGAATGCGTCTTTATCAAAGACCGATGGTTTTGACTGTTTCGAGAGACAATATTTGGTTTAGTATTGATCCTCGTATCTTTTGCGCGCGATGTCGAGCATGCGTTACAGCTTCTTGCGATCATCGCTCTCGATTTTAACTAACGTCCCTGTATTTTAGATTTAAGTTTTCAAATGTGCGTAAGTTTAGAGAAAGAAGTCACAAGGAAACAACAACGACAACAATATCATGAAATATGTCAGACAAATGCCTCGATTGTCAATCAGGTGTTGCACGAATGCAACCTTCAGAGCGTGAAAACCACACTCACGAAGGATCAGATTCGTCATCTAATTATATTTCTGTCATCATCCATATTTATATGTGCGTTGTTGTCTTTTGTTGTAGGTTTCGAACGAAAAAATATCGTTCGGATGGTAAGGATGCCGCGCGCATCACGAATGTCTAACGCGTTTCCAGCTGTCCGATCGGCTGTTTGCTCTTCCTACTCACCCAAGGTACCATTCACTACCCGTAAAAGAACGAGTTCAAGGTACTCTGACACTGTGAGAGGATATGGGACGAAAAGTACGACAACGACGACGACGACGTTAGAAAGAAAGAAAGAGAAGAGAAGAGAAGAGAAAGAATAACACATTTTTCCCAATGAAAAGAGAGAAACCAGGAGCGTTCAGACGTCATTAATGAAAACAACGCGTAATCCACCAAGTTCTTCATCGCAAAGCTCTGAAGCAGAACTGGCGTTTTGTGGTGATATCATCCTTACGCCTCTTTTTTTCTTCTCGTTATTTTTGTTCTCTTTCCTTCCTTCTCTCCCTGTCTTTTCTCCCCTATCCATCTTTATTCAGCAAAGGATACAAGTAACGACGACGACGACGACAGACAGACGCAGACAGACAGACAAACAAACAAACAAACAAACAAAC
>Ga0209095_1002014_pt1 | contig 10558 bp, 10 predicted proteins | sample COGITO_mtgs_1104_3_FD_184795 | JGI IMG/M metagenome (GOLD analysis project Ga0209095, IMG submission 184795) | Pelagic marine microbial communities from North Sea - COGITO_mtgs_110404 (SPAdes) (version 2) | ecosystem: Environmental > Aquatic > Marine > Epipelagic ... | reverse complement strand
ACTTCGCGCACAGCCAGATCCACCGCAAAGGCGCGCCCCACCGCCACCAGCCCCAACCGGCGCAGCGCGCATGCATCAAACTGTGCGTCTGTGCGGTGGGCGGTAAGAGCGGCAAAGGGAAGCCGGAGGGTGGTCCATTGCGCGGGGGCGGTAAAGTCGCTGCGAAAGCTTTGCCAAGGTCTGTCCAGATCGGTGGTGCGCAGCCGTAGATCATAGGTTTCGCCATTGCCACACAGGGTCAGTTCAATCCCGGACCACGCGCTGGCATCCACGGGTCCGCCACCCGCGTTGAAATCAAACGCCATCTGCAAAAAGCCGCCGTTGTTTTCCAAAGAAACGCGGCCCGTCAGGCGCGTGGCGGCGTGGCCGCGCACTTGTTCTTTGGTCATTTGCCCTTGCGATTCTCCGCCCATCACACCGTCAGTGACAAATTCCCATTCTGGATCAATTGCTTGGGTCATTAGAACTCTCTGGCTGGTGGGAAGGGCGTCGGCGTGTCGCCTTCGGCCCATGGGGGATATTTTGTCATGATACGCGCAAATTTGTCCGAGGCCAGAAACGCCGCGAGCCACGCCTGCACCTGCGGGATCGGTTGTGCGTCAAACCATGGCTTGTCGATAAAGGCGAACTGGCGCACGAAAGGCGCAATGGCCAGATCGGCGATGCTGGGGCGGTCAAAGATATGCGTGCCAATTCGGGCATCAAGGTCATGCAGGAAGGCGATAGCATTGTTGCGGTGCTGGACCGGGTCGCTGTCGGGGTAGCGCGTGGCATATTTCGTCCGGTCCAGCGCATGCTTGAACGGCCCGTCACAGTGCGCGATCAGGTCCCAGCCAGAGGCAGGCATATTCATCAGGCCATCGGGGTCGGAAATCGTCAGCGCCCAGATCATGATGTCTAGGCTTTCGTCAATTGTGGTGTCGGGCATTGCGTCATGTAGCACCAGACAGGGCACAGTACCGCTGGCCGAGGCCGCAAGAAACGCCGCCGGTTTATCGCGCAGTACGATTTCGCGCAGATGAACCGGGGTTTGTGCAGCCTGTACCGCCAGCCGCGCCCGCATCGCATAGGGGCAGCGGCGAAAGGAATACAGCACCGGCGTCATTGCAGGATCGTCAGCCACATCCATGCCGTCAGGACAGAGGCCACCGTGGCAATCAAAACCGAACTTGCCGCGACACGCCGCGCACGCCCGTACATGTTCGCAAAGATATAGGCGTTGAACCCCGGTGCCATGGCCGCAGTCAGCACGCCCGAGCGGAACAGATCCTGCGGCAAGTCAAGTCTGGTGCCCATCATCCAGACGATCGCTGGATGGACAAGCAGGGCGATAAGACAGACCATCGCGATTGCTTTCAAATCGCCTTCGGGTTTGTACTGGATCAACACGCCGCCAAGGGCGAACAGCGCGGCGGGCAGGGCTGCGCGCACGATCAGCGACAGCCCGTCATCAATCACGCTGGGGATCGCAAGACCGCTGAAGTTCACCATGAACCCCCCGATGATCCCGATCACCAGCGGGTTGTGGAACATCGCATTGCCAACATTGCGAACAAGGCTGAGACCGGATTGACCACGGTTGCGCACGAACTCCATCACCGTGATGCCCAGCCCGTAGCAAAACGGCGAGTGCATGGCGATGATCGCGAAATTGCCGGTCAGGGCATCTGAGCCATAGGCGCGTTCGGTGATCGGCAGGCCCAAAAGGACCGAGTTCGAGAAGAGGCAGCAAAAGCCGATGGCCACGCAATCCTCCCAATCGCGGTTGAACAGGAACCGCGCACCAAGAATCCCAAGGGCAAAACAGATCGCCGCCCCTGTGTAGAAGCTGATCAGCAGGGCAGGGTCGAAAGATGCCGACAGGTCAATTTTTGCGATGGATTGGAATAGCAGGCAAGGGATGGCGAAGCCTTGCGAAAACCGCATCACGCCGTCGATACCAGCCACAGGAAACACCCCGCGCCAGACCGCAACATAGCCAAAACCGATGACAAGAAAGACAGGGAGGATGACGTCTAGGAGGGTTTGCACGGGGTATCAGGCCTTGGCGTGTTTGGCGCGGGTCGTAGCGGGGGTTTCACACCCCCACACCCCCGTGGAGTTTACTTGGCAAAATGAAGGTCAGGCGGGGAAAGTCAGGGTCAGACCGTCATAGGCGGGTTGGATATGGTCTGGCAGTTCTTCTACCAGTGTCTGGTAGTCCAGATCGTTGTGCATGTTGGTCAGTACGGCAGTTTCCGGGGCCATGTTTGCGATCCAGTCCAGGGTCTGGGCAAGGTGGCTGTGGGTCGGGTGCGGGTCGCGGCGCAGGGCGTCTACGATCCAGCAGGTAAGGTTTTCCAGATGCGGCCAGACTGCGTCGGGAATTGTAGCCACATCCGGCAGATAGGCCACGTCGTTCATGCGAAAGCCAAGCGCGTCCATGCCCCCGTGATTGACCAGAAACGGCGTGAAGGTCAGCGGACCGCCGGGCCCATCGACTGTCACGTCGCCCTCAATCGGGTTCAGATCAAGGATGGGCGGATAGGAGGAGCCTTCGGGTTGTACAAAGACATAGCTGAAGCGGTCCAGCAGGGCCGCGCTGGTCGGTGCGTCAGCCCAGACGGGCAGACGTTTGCGCATGTTGATGACGATCATGCGCAGGTCATCGATACCGTGAACGTGGTCCGCGTGGGAATGTGTGTAAATCACCGCATCAATGCGCGACACGCCGGCATCCAGCAATTGGCTGCGCATGTCGGGCGAGGTGTCGATCAGCACCGATGTGGTGCCTTGGTCGGTTATGCGTTCCACTAGGATCGAACACCGCCGCCGCGCATTTTTTGGATTTGACGGATCACAGGCCCCCCAGTGGCCGCCGAGGCGCGGCACGCCCCCCGAGGACCCGCAGCCCAAGATCGTGATTTTCATTTCGGCCATCAGGCGGCCTCTTGGAAGGCTGCGACCTTGGTAAACAGGCGGTCAAAATTCGCTTGGGTGCGGGCGGCAAAGTCGGCGTAATCAAGGCCAAAGGTTTCGGCCCCGCGGCGCGCCGTATGGGCGGTGAATGCCGGTTCGTTGCGTTTGCCACGGTGGGGCGGTGGGGCAAGATAGGGGCTGTCGGTTTCCACCAAAATGCGATCCAGCGGGGCGTTGGCAAAGATATCGCGCAAGTCCTGACTTTTGGGGAATGCCGTGATGCCGGACATCGACAGGTAAAACCCAAGATCAAGGGCGGCGCGGCCCAAGGCGGCTGTGCTGGAAAAGCAGTGCATCACGCACGGATAGGCCCCGTTGGCATGTTCCTCTGTCAGGATGCGGGCCATGTCATCATCGGCATCGCGCGCATGGATGATCAGCGGCAATCCGGTGTCGCGGGCAACGGCGATGTGCGTGCGCAGCGATGTTTGCTGAATGTCGGCCGATTCAGCGGTGTAGTGGTAATCAAGGCCGGTTTCGCCGATCCCCACCATTTTGGGGTGTTTGGTCAGCGCCAAAAGATCGTCATAGCTGGCCATCGGTTCGGCAGCGACGCTCATCGGGTGGGTGCCTGCGGCGTAAAAAACCGGCGCATAGGTTTCGGCAATGGCGCGTACGGCAGGTTCGCTTTTCAGCTTGGTGCAGATGGTGACCATACGGGTGACGCCAGCGGCTGTGGCGCGGGCGATCACGTCGGGCAATTCATCCTGAAAGTCAGGGAAATCAAGGTGACAGTGGCTGTCTGTGATGGGGTAAATGTCGCTCATGCGTGTCCCGTTTTCTGAAGTTATGGGCTACCGTGGGGCGTTTTCAGCCATCTTGAACAAGGTATCTAGGACGAGCGCGGCAGGGTCAAGGTTCACCGCCATGCCGTGACGGGCGCGGGCACCGATCTCTTGGGCGACCTCGGCCCAGATGCGGCCCTGTGCCGGGGTCGGGGACAGCCGCGTCAGGATGGCATGTTCGTTGGGGGCCGCCTGGGTTTGCGGCGGTTGCCCGATGGCACCTGTACGTGCAAGGCGCAGCATCAGCAGATCGGTCAGGGTGAACAAAAGCGCCAGCTTTTCTTCGGCACCGCGTGTTGCTGCGGCTTCGGCCAGCGCAAGGGCGCGGGACCTGTCAAGCTGGGGCAGGGTGCCCAGAATGCCGACCAATTCTGCGTAAAGCTGCAACCCACCCATCAGCGACAGGCCAAGCGCGCCGCCGACAGACCCGCCAGAAAGCGCCGCCAAGGCAGCCGGATCGCCCTGAATGTCAACGCCAGATTGTGCCAACGCCTGTGCCATCTGATCGGGGTCCAGCGTGCCAAGCCGCAAGGTACGACAGCGCGACCTGATCGTAGGCAGCAGACCAGAGGGGCGGTGGCTGATCAACAGGATTATGGCGCGGGCGGGGGGCTCTTCGAGCATCTTGAGCAGGGCGTTGGCGGCATTGGGGTTCATCAGATCGGCATCATCCACAATGACGACACGGCGGCCCCCGTCGGCGGCTGACATCTGGAAAAACCCGTTCAGTTTGCGGATGTCATCGACCACGATCTGCTTGCGCAAGCGTTTGGTTTTCTCGTCCACCGACCGGATGACGGCCTTGAGCGCGCCTTCGCCGCCAGCCGCAATGCGTCGGGCAACGGGGTGGTCTGGATCAACATCAAGGCTGGTGGGTGGTTCGGGCACGAACATACCGCCGTCGTCAGGATCGGGTGTGGCCAGCAAGAACCGTGCCAAACGCCATGCCAGCGTCGCCTTGCCCACACCGCGCGGACCGGTCAGCAACCAGCCATGGTGCAGTTTGCCCGAATTGAAAGCGTCAAGAAACGCGGCCTCTGCCGGCATCTGGCCGATCAGGCGGGGGGTGTCGCGCGGGTGGCGCGCACCATCAATGCGGTCTGGCTGGGGGGCTTCATCGGTCATGGTTGTGGTTTAGCAGATTGCGAGCGCAGGAAAAGGCCTAGCGGGCGTCCAGACGTGCGCGGGTGCAGTCCAGAATATCCGCTGCTACCTGATCTATCTGCTGGGCACCGTTGATCACCACAAAGCGTTCGGCGAATTCGTCGGCCAACGCCAAAAAGCCTTTCCGCATGGCAACTTGCAGGCTTTCTCCGAAATCCTCAAAGCGTTCTTCGACGGTATTGCGCGACAGGGCACGCGACAACCCTTCGGAAGGGTCCATGTCGATCAGCACCGTGAGGTCAGGTTCGATCCCGATCATCAGGCTGTGCAACTGGTCAACTGCATCGCGCAGGTCGCCACGGCTAAGGCCCTGATACATGCGGGTGGAATCGGCAAACCGGTCGCAAATCACCACTTTGCCAGCGTCCAACGCAGGTTGGATCGTACGTTCAAGGTGATCGCGGCGCGCGGCAGTGAACAGCAGTATTTCGGTTTGTGCCGACCAGCGGTCAGGGTCGCCTTGTAACACAAGCGCACGGATTTCTTCGGCACCCGGTGATCCCCCCGGTTCGCGCGTCAGGATGACGTCATATCCCTGCGCCTCAAGCGCGTCTTTCATGATTTTGGTCTGGGTGGATTTGCCGGAGCCATCGATGCCTTCAAAGCTGATGAAAAAGCCTTGGCCGCTCACGAAGCTGCCTCTGGCCCTGCGTTCAAGCGATCCAGCAAATGCAATGCAGCAGCTTGAAGTTTAATAAAGAAACCGCCCGGTGCGACGCTGTCAGATGCTACCAACGGCGCGCGAACCTCTGGCAAATCGCCACGGGTCAGCACCAATTCACCGATCATATCGCCCTTGAGGATCGGCGCGCGCAACGGTCCGGTGTAAACCACCTCAGCGTTGATTTCGCTTCCGCCGGACACGGGGATAAGAACGGACAAGTCTTGTGCCAGTTCCATCCCGACTTCTTTTTGTGCCCCCAGAACAACGGTGGCATCGGCGATCTGCGTCCCGGCAGACCCCATTTCGCGCTGCGCGAACTGGCGGAAGGCCCAGTTCACGATCGCTTCGGATTCTTGTGCCCGTGCCGCAGCACTTTCAAGTCCGGATATTACGAAAATGACCCGACGGTCGCCCTGTTTGGCAGACCCCACCAGCCCATAGCCTGCTTCTTGGGTGTGGCCGGTTTTCAGGCCGTCCGCCCCGATCCCAAGGCCCAGCAAGGGGTTGCGGTTGGCTTTGTTCTGTGGCGCGCGGCCGTCGAACAGGAATTCACGCTGTGAAAACAGCGGATAATATTGGGGGTAGTCGGTGATGAGGCGCATGGCGATCAGGCCAAGATCGCGCATCGACATCCGGTGGCCCGCCGCAGGCCAGCCGTTGGAATTGGCAAAGGTCGAATTAGTCATCCCAAGCTGTTGAGCGCGGCGGGTCATCAAGCGGGCGAACCCGGCTTCGGTCCCGTCGGGGCTAAGTGCTTCGGCGATCACGGCGCAGGCGTCGTTGCCCGACAGCACGATGATGCCGCGCAGCAGGTCTTCGACCTTGACGCGGTCGGTGGTGTCCAGAAACATCGTTGACCCGCCATAGGACATCGCGTGCTGCGAGACAGGAAGCTCTTCGGTCAGATCAAGGCCGCCGTTGCTTTTGCCACGCTCGACCGCCTCGAATGCCATGTAAAGCGTCATCAGTTTCGACATTGACGCAGGTGGCAACGGATCATCGGCATTCTTTGCCAACAGCACAGTGCCGGTGGTTTGGTCGATCACATAGGCCGCCGTTGCACGGGTTTCAAACGCGTGGCCGGGCAGGGCTGTCAGGATCAGCGCGACGGTGGCGACAAGCATACGGATCATGGTGCGGGCTCCTTGTTTTGTCGGATCAGTTGGACACGGCATAGGCGTCCGAGAACCCTTCGGTCTTGATGGATTTCAGCAATGCATTGAGTTCCGACTTCGACTTCGCAGGCCCTACGACCACCCGCCAGAATGGCTTGCCGTCAATCTCGCTGCGCTTCACGGTGGGCAGCATCCCCGCGCTCCGCATCTGGTTGGCAGCGCGGTTTGCATTTGCCTCGACGCTAAAAATACCGATCTGCACAAAGGGTTTAGCCAGCGATGATGTCGCTTGCGGGGCGGCGGGTTTCGGCGCTGTCTGGGTGGGTAGGGCCACTGCGGGGGCGGCATCTATGGCTGCGCCTGCCGATGCCATGACCGGATCTAGCGCGGTTTCTGTCACACGGGCGGGGGCTTCGACGGTCCCTTCTGGTGCGGCATCTTGCGGGGGCGCGTCCGCCTCTTGACGCCGTAACGCTGTGACGTTCAGGGGGGCGGGGGCACCTGCCAAAATGCTAAGCGCTGCCGCCGCGTCTGATGATATCTGTAGCTTTGGCCCCGGCAGATCCCGTTCGCGGCGAAACAGCGCGCCGATTACGAATTTGCCGTTCGCCTCGTTGCGGATGATTACGCGTTCGGGATCGGTGACATCGGGATGCGCAACCCAGACACCACCAAGACTGGGCCGTCCGTCCCATAGACCCTGATCGTTTGCGGAAAATACATCCGGCGCTTCGACGTCGCGTTCAACCAGCTTGGTCGATCCGGAAGGGGTAGCAGCCCCTTGGCCGTCTGATTTGCCGAAGCCGAACGTGCCGGACGCATCACACCCCGTAAGCGCAAGCAGGGCCACAAAAACTGCCGTGGTGCCGCGCATTGGTCGTGTCCAAAGGGTCGTGATGTGCGATCGGATGTTCATTTTCTGGTCGTCCTTGCCTGCTGGCGCGGCGTTTGCACCGCTGCCTGATCGCGCCGTTCATACGGCATGTTTAACGCCCCATTGCCGGGGTCTGATCGGCACAGTAGCGCGCGCAGGGGGCTGTGAAAAGGCCGTCACACCAGCATCGGCAAATTTCCCCGCCAGATACATCGTGATTTGTTGCATTTGGAGGTTTGCAGAATCGCTGCCGGCGTTTTATGCGGTCTTTGCTGCGGAGGAGTGGCAGAGTGGTCGAATGCACCGGTCTTGAAAACCGGCGTGCGTGAGAGCGTACCGTGGGTTCGAATCCCACCTCCTCCGCCAATTAAGTCATTAAGCTATTGTTTTTTTTGTATTTTTGAGGTGAGGTGGTTTTCATGCCGCCATCCTTGCCACCAAACAGTTTGCGTTGACCTACAGCATTCTGCAAGCTCCTGCGAAAATTGGCCTTGTTCTGACAATTCAGTTTTTGGCCCGGCACGTGGTCGTTGGTTGTCGGCTAAAGTTGGCTGGAAAACACGAATCTACCTTGTTTATATGCTCAAAAAGCACGTCTCCAACCGGCGCCTATAATAATCCTATAGAATCCTACGGAAACCCCCTTCCTTTTAGCGTATGCTGTAATCATTCACAAAGACTGCGTGAACAAGCCCTCCGTGCCCATTTCAGGCGATGGAGAACTTGTTGCGCGTGGTCCCCAACTTGAGGCGTTGCCAAAAATGAATGTTACTTCCGAGTCTCTATATCTATCCGTCGACCAGGTTGCGAAACGTTTCGGCGTATCCAAGGATTCAATCTGGCGCTGGAAGCGCGACGGTGAGTTCCCTGTTTCTTACAAGCTGGGCGGTCGGACTGCGCGTTGGCGTCTGAGCGACATTGAGGAGTGGGAAGCGCAACGTTCTTGCGGGTTCATCACAAGCGTCATCTTCTAACCGATGACACCCGGCACTACGAAACCTAAGACCGTCGGCCGGCACACTACCTAAACTTCAAAATCTCCATTTCCCACAAACTTCCTTGCTTCGTAGCTGTGCTGCGCGGCCTCAAAACGTGTTTGCCTATGAAAGGGCTTAGAATGAACGACGTCATCGATACATCTTCATCAAACGTGGTTTCCTTTTCCGCGCCGAGATCAGCTGCTGGACTTACTAACCCCCTGAAGCAGGCCAGTCTCAAGACCCACGCACCCAGCGGTCTGCCTGCTGGGTTCACTTTAATCGAACAGAACATTTATGCAGTTGAGACAGATGAAGACGGAAACGATGTCGAAACTCACATTTGCTCGGGTCTCGAGGTTGTGGGCCTGTGTCGTTCGAAAGAGGGACGTTGGGGCCATGTCTTGCACATTACAGATCCTGATGGTGTGGTTCATTTAGTTGTTCTTGAAGCGGCCCAGTTGGTTGGCACTCCTGCGAATATACTCAAGCCGCTTGTGGAAAAGGGATTGTGGGTGGCGCATGGCACAATCGTCAAAAAGCATCTGGTAAACCTTTTGCAACAGTGGAAACCAGAGGCACGGTTCGAGCGCACTAGAGTGCTCGGTTGGATCGATGAATCCTTCGATACTTTTGCGTTCGCTGACGGAACCAGCGTCGGAAAGAAATCCATCGTTTTGGATCAACACTTGAACTCTGTCGGAAAAGCGATGTGTGCTCGCGGTTCACTTGAGGCTTGGCGGGAGACTGTGGCGAGACCATGCATGGGGAACCCGCTGATGATCCTGGCATTATCACAGGCATTTGTCGGCCCCCTTCTTGGGCCGTTGGAAATGGACGGAGGGGGTTTTCATCTTCTGGGCACATCATCTCGCGGCAAATCAACCCTGCTCGGACTAGCTGCCTCCGTGTGGGGTGCCCCACAGTTCGTTCAAAGTTGGCGGGCGACAGACAATGCGCTTGAAGACGTCGCATCTACCTGTAGCAGCGCGCTGCTGGCCCTTGATGAGATGCATCAGGTGTTGCCTAAGATCGCAGGCGACATTGTTTACATGCTGGCGAACGGCCGTGGCAAGCAGCGGATGAGTTCGAAAGGATCGTCAAGCGGCAACTCCTGGCGCGTAGCGGTTCTTTCTAGCGGAGAAATATCGCTAGAAGACCACATGATGAGCGGCAATAAGACTGTTCAGGCAGGGCAGGAGATCAGGTTGCTTGGTATTTCGGCTGTAGACCGTAAGTTCGGTGCGTTCGATAATCTGCACGGCGAAGCAAATCCACGCATTTTTTCAGAGAAATTGAAAGCTGCAACTTCTGCAAATTACGGGCATGCAGGGCGGTGCTTTGTTCAATCGGTTATTGGCAAAGTGGGAGAAGTAGAACCCTTCGAAGGCTTTATGAACAAGTTTGTCGATAGTGTGGTTGCTGATCGTGACATGCAGGTTGAGGGTCAGGCCCTTCGTGCTCTAAAGAAATTTGCGGTGCTCGCACTCGCTGGTGAATTGGCCACAAAATACGGGATCACTGGATGGGACAGTGGAACTGCCCTAGCAGCGGCGAAAGAGATGTTTGGCCTATGGCTTGATAGCCGTGATACGGCGAGCAAAACCGAAGTAAAGGCGTGTTGCGAACTCACGCGCGAATGGCTGATTGCGAACCAAGATGAACTTAAGCCAGTCGGCACAGGCAAGGCAGGAGAAGTAGTTGGCTGGCGGGATCAAAACTGGTTCTATTTTTCACCAGCGGGGTGGGCCGCAATTCATGGCCATGATGGCGCACAAACTGCTGCACGTCTTCATGATGCGGCAGGATTGCTCCGCAGCAACTCTGGGCCGACGCTTCAGTGGAAAATGCCTCGTAATAGCCCCGGCCGTCCAAAGGTCTACGCAGTCGGCACTGTCCGTCGTCATATAAAATGGGACATCAGAGCGGCTTGAGCATTGGAGGCTCTGGCTCGTTTGTATGATTGATTATGCTGCTTGTTTTTGATGTTGCAAGCGGCGTTGTCGGATTGTCTGGTTCTT
>Ga0209095_1002004_pt1 | contig 10597 bp, 10 predicted proteins | sample COGITO_mtgs_1104_3_FD_184795 | JGI IMG/M metagenome (GOLD analysis project Ga0209095, IMG submission 184795) | Pelagic marine microbial communities from North Sea - COGITO_mtgs_110404 (SPAdes) (version 2) | ecosystem: Environmental > Aquatic > Marine > Epipelagic ... | reverse complement strand
TTGTTATATCCACATTCTTTTGGAACGAAGCGTCGGGAACACGCAAATGCCTGTTAATGGAGACATCTTGGCCGACAAACAAATCTTTTGTTATATCCACATTGTTTTGGAACGAAGCGTCGGGAACACTCAAATGCCTGTTAATGGAGACATCTTGGCCGACAAACAAATCTTTTGTTATATCCACATTCTTTTGGAACGAAGCGTCGGGAACACTCAAATGCCTGTTAATGGACACATCTTGACCAACAAACAAATCATTTGTAATATCCACATTGTTTTGGAACGAAGCATCAAGAACACTCAAATGGTTATTAATAGATACATCAGATGAAAAAACTGAACTTGATTTAAAAAATAAATTATCGCCTATACTTTTAATATTATCAATATTAATATCTCCAACAAGAATAAGGTCTTGATTAATCTTTACACTGCTTGTAAATGTTACTTCATTATTTGAAATACAATGTATTAAATTAGTACAAAGATCGTTATTAAAATACATAATATCTTCAACCTCAATGGGTGAAAATCCAAATAGTGTGCGGATTTGTATACTTTCTCCTGTCATAGTTTGTACTTGTATTGTTTCGGAAACCTGGTTTGGTGCAATTATTTTATCTGCAATATATAATGTTGTTGCGCTTATTTCTCCAACAACTTCTAACGCAGAGGATGGAGTAGTTGTACCAATACCAAGCTTAGTCTTCGGTATACAAAGTTCTGATTCTCTTCCGGTATATAGTGGATATAAATTACCATTATCATAAATCCATTCTTTAAATATATTATTACCATCATACCATGTACTTGGACTTCCAGAACAACCTCGTGTCTTAGCTATCCAGAAATCATGGTTAGTTATATCAATATATACATCGCCTGCATTACTATCATATGGTAAAAGATTCGAAGAATCAACAACACCCTTAATCATTATACCATCACCTACATCACCTTTCTCTCCTTTCACAACAGGTATTCTACTCAAACTTGAATTGCCTGAATTAAATCTTGAAGATTGTGACATATGATACTTATATAATATAATCTAATAAATAATTTTTTATATTATATAAATAATTTTTTATATTATATACTTAATCCAGATTTAAAAATCTGTGTCTAAATCAAATACATTATCGTCCTTTTCTTTATTTGCAAGCGCGTATTCACCTACACGTTTTTCAAAAAAATTTGTCTTTCCTTCAATTGATATTTGCTCCATGAAATCAAACGGACACGATACATTATATAATTTATCATAACCTAATTGAAGTAATAATCTATCGGCACAAAATTCAATGTATTGTCCCATTAAAACAGAGTTCATAGATATTAAGCGGCAAGGCAATGCTTCGCATATAAATTCTTTTTCAATCGCAACAGCCTCTTCAATAATTTCGTGAATTTTCTTTTTGGGTAATTTTTTATTGAGTTTTGTGTAAAGTAATACGGCAAATTCGGTATGTAATGCCTCGTCTCTTGAAATTAATTCATTTGAAAATGTTAGTCCGGGCATGATGCCACGTTTTTTAAGCCAATAAATAGAACAAAATGCACCGGAGAAAAATATCCCTTCTACACAAGCAAACGCAACTAATCGTGTGGCAAAAGATGATCTATTATCATTAATCCATTTTCTTGCCCAATCTCCTTTTTTTTTTATACATGGAAAATTATCGAGCGCATTAAATAATTCATTTTTTTCAGTATTATCTTTAACATACGTATCAATTAATAAAGAGTAAACTTCTGAATGTATATTTTCCATTGCGATTTGAAAACCATAAAATGCTCGCGCTTCTGAAAGTTGAACGTCTGACATAAAACGAACGCCAAGATTTTCTAAAACAATACCGTCAGAGGCAGCAAAGAACGCCAAAATCATTTTAATAAAGTATCGTTCATTATCATCTAAACTTTCCCAACTTTTTAAATCTTTGGATAAATCAATTTCTTCCGCTCTCCAAAAACAATCCACTTGTTTTTTATACATTTCCCATATATCTTGGTCTTTAATAGGAAACATTACGTAACGGTTTACGTCTTCGGTCAAGAGAGGTTCAGAGTTTGTTTTAGACATTCTAAATAGTATAGACATAGATTTTTATATCAATTAAAAAATAGATAATTATTCATATTAAACATTAAATTAACAAAATATAAATACAATAACGCTGCTTAAAGAAGATACAATTTATATAAAAAAAATTTTTTTTTAAATAAATAAAAATAGATTAAATTTTACTAAACATAAAAAAATAGAAATAATATATAGAATGACCTCTATTGCAAAAAATGATAATGTTGTAAATAATATGATGCGCGAAATGTATAGAATAAAAAAAAATCAATTAAAAAATTTTAAAAATTTAAATGAATCAAAATCACAAAATGAATTATTAGAAGATGTTGTGGAAGATTATAAAAGTTATTATGATATAATAAAAAAACAAAAACAGCAACAATATAATACTTTAGTTAAAATATCAGATTATATTAATAGTGTATCGCAAGATTTAAATAAAACAGATAATATATTAAAAAAAACAAATGAAGATCAAAGAGAAATATTAGCAGAAATGAATAAGATTAAAAGAGAGATTGATGAGTTAGTTTTTGATTAATGTTTAATTATATTTAATTATATTTAATTATATATATATATGGGTGAAGAAATAACAAAGGCAACGCAAGAAATGAATGATAATATTGCTACTTTAACAACAGATGTTACTTCATTAAAAACAAATGCTAGCAACGTATCACAATTAGCATTAGATTATACTGGTTTTAAAAATGAATTACAATCAACTTTAGAAAACGTAATAACGTATATAAATAGTCAAAATACATCAAATACAAAAACACAAAGTGAAATTGAACAAAAATTAACAGCTTATAAGAAACTACTTGTTGACTATAAAAGTAAAATAAACAAATTAAAAAAAGGGGATATTGATGCACTTTCAAAAGAAATTGATTTAATTAAAAAAAGATTAACTGAAGAACCAGCTTTAAAAATAAAACGTACAGAATTATTACAAAAAGCTACTCAGTTATTAAACAAAACTAATAACGGTGGTCCTCCTCCCAATAATGAAAATGATCAGAATGATCAGGATGCTGTTGCTCTATTAGAACAACAAAAAGCTGCTGTTAATAAGAAACAACAACAAAAAACAGCTCAACCTTCCAACATGCGACCGCTTGCCAAACCAGATCGCATTGGTTCTAATAATGGTGTTCCGAAAGGGTTGGACCGAAACGTCCCCGGCGCCCCACTAAACAAAGGTGGTTCTCGAAAAAGAAGAAGATCTAAAAAAACTAAAAAAACAAGAAGACGTTAAAAAAAAATATAAATTATACTTATCCTGTTTATATTTTTTCTATAACAAGTATATAATGAAATTAAATCTTAAGGCAAATACCAAAATGTTATTAAAAAGTAAAGCGGTATTATATATTGTTTTCTTTGTAGCAATAACAAATTTTTTCAGTTATTTAATGTTAGAAAATTACGACGGTGTTACACTTTTTGTGTTAATGGGATTTTTAACAAGCTATTTTAGTAAAAATATGATAATTGTATTATCGTCGGCTATATTATTTACAAGTTTATTTGTAGGTTCGAAAATTGCATTTTCAACAATGGAGGGATTTGAACATGCCAGTGACGAAAAAGAAGAACCCAAATGTAAAAACGAATGTCCTGAAGGTGATAAAGATTGTGTTATATGTGAAACAAAAAAAGAAGAATTAACTCCGCTAAAACCGGCAAATATAAATGGCGATGATGAAGAAAATGATACAGATTTAGATTATTCTGGGACATTAGAAGCCGCGTATGATAATTTAGACAAACTACTTGATTCGGATGCTTTAACTAAAATGAGCAGCGAAACCCAAAATCTTGCGAGTAAACAAGGAAAACTTATGGATAATATTGGTAAAATTGCCCCGATGATAGAGAACGCTTCCAACATGATGGATAAAATGAATGGTAATGGTGTTAACGTTGAAAATTTAATGAAAAAAATGGAAAAAATGTCTGATAAATTTTAAAACTAATCTTATTATATAATGCCCAAACGTTGTCCTCCCGGCGTAATATGTATAGAAAATATAACAATTATACTTGTAATATTCTTTATTTGTTTTGTTATATTATTTTTAAATCAACATTACAGTAAAAATAAAATAAATGAAAAAATAATAATAAGAGAGAAAAACGAAAGAAAATTTGGATTATTTCCCAGCGCTTCGTTTGGTAATTCTAATATGCCAAATGATGTATTATTAAATCCGTATGAACCCCCTTTAAGCGATGAGCGTGTTTATCCGAAAGATAGTTCGGATCCTCGTGGGATACCAATAAATGTTTCTACACAATCAGTAGATACACCTTATAGACAAGTTGGTATTTTAACACGTTTAAATGGTAACAATGGAGAGAACATCTTAGCTTTAATGGGGAAGCCTTTAATAACAAACCGTGATAAATGGAATTATTATACAATGACAGATAAAAATCATATGATTAAATTGCCGATTACACACAAAGGTCGCAGTTGCACAAATGAATACGGGTGTGATAGTATGTATAACGGTGATAGTGTATATGTTGAAGGTTATGAAGATGCTTTTAAAGTAACAATCTACGACAATAATGTAACTAAATATATACCATACTTATAATTAAAATTAAAATGTATATAAATTTATATAAATGAATATATTAATATTAATATTAATATTAATATTTATACTTATTTTATATTTTACTTATGAAGGAAAATACAATACAAAATATAAACCATCATTAAAACACGATGGTTTTATATTTTTAAACTCGCAAAACAAAGATAATGTTTTAAGACATCTTCCAAAAGGATATCAATTTATTAATTATAAATATACCATACATGGTTGTACGTTATCTACTTTTCATAGAGATGTTACTTCCAGTCAATATATATATAAAACTAAGTATCCAACATATACTTTTATTACTTACAAACATGAAGGGTCTGGTCTAAGTGTATGTCCTGGTAGTCATAAAACAACACCATTACTTTTCACACATCCAATAAATGTAAATTCTAAAAATATTTTATTTAACTGTGATTTAGTTCATGCTGGAAGTTTAAATTTAAATAATCTACCAAGAACAGCAATACAATATAAAATAGTGCATAAAGAAGATTTAAAAATAATGAAACATTTAAACTGTATAAATAAAGAAAAAAAAGGCGATTGCAATAAAAGAAATAATATTTTAATAGATATTTTTTATAGAAAATGTTCTTTATTGTTTTGCTATTTTATTAATCATCAATTAACACCTTATTTACAGTCCAGAAAAGGTAATATACTATGTAAATTAATTGGCGAAGAAAGATGTTTCTATAATAAATAGTTTTTATGTATGATAATATTATTAACTTAAATAATATTATATAAAAAATAATATTATTTAATTTATCGTTCACCACCAAGGTAGGTACCGGAGAACGCACAGAACTCTTCCGATTTTGTTATCGATTTGTGCACCGTAGTGTTTAATGCCTTACTATTGAATGATGTACCGCAACCACATTTAGACTGGGCCATAGGATTATCAAAATGAAAACTTTGTCCCATAATGTCTTCTTTCCAATCGATATTTGTTCCTAATATATGCATTATACTTTGATTACCAACTTGTATGTTAAAATCTTTATATTTTATAACTTCGTCGAGTTTTTCTGGTTTATTATTTGTTGCTTCTAATTGATAGTTAAAACCGTTACAACCACCACCTTTCACATAAAATAATATTGACTCTTTATTTTTTATCTCTAATAACATTTTAATTTTATCATATGCTTTTGTAGTTAAAGTAAGTATATTTTTTTTAGTCATAATAACATACTTAGTTATTTTTTTATTTGTTTTTTCTGTTTTTTTGTTTTTTTGTTTTTTTTGTTTTTTTTGTTTTTTTGTTTTTTTTAGTTTTTTTGTTTTTTTTACCACCACCGACGGCAACATCTCCAGAAAACTGTTCTCCTACGAATTTTTGTAAATTAGCATCAAACTCTCCGCCCGTTGGTCCATTAACGCTTGTTGTTACTGCACCATTTTCGGCAATGGATATTTTTACATTATATTCCATTTTACCGGTTGATTGTGGTTTTTTACGGTCGCGGTCTGTCGAGAATGATACTGGTGGTCCTGCTGGTGGTGGGTTTGCTATTGCTCTTGCGACTGGTCCTTGTGTTACTGGTCGTGGTGGTCCTGTTGATACCGGGGACGTTGGTAGTGGTGGTGGTGGTGGTTTTTTACCGGAACTATTTGAATTTGTTTTTAACAACCTTGCTTTTTCATCAGCACGTGTATCAATTCCATTTCTTTGTTGTTTTTTAATAGTTTCTCTATTTTGTTGCGGTGACGGTGGTGGTGGTGGTGAATTTGTCCCGGAACTGTTTGAATTAATATTTAAAAAGGGGTTAGTTTTTTGTTCTGTTGATGATTTTGGTGGTGGTGGTGGTGGTGGTGGTGGTGGTGAATTTGTCCCGGAACTGTTTGAATTAATATTTAAAAAGGGGTTAGTTTCTTGTTCTGTTGATGATTTTGGTGGTGGTTGTGGTTGTGGTTGTGGTTCAACCCTAGAAGGTTTTCTTAGCAGAGAACCTTGAGTATTGGCAGGACGATCAATAGGTTTTAGATCTCGTCGTTTTTTTCGATTTTTATATGCCTCTGTTTTGGGCCCGGAACTTGTAGATTTGACATTGGTGGGTGATATTGTGGTTGGGTTTTCTGGTGTAACTTGTTTTGCTGGTGGTGGTAAATTTATCCCGGAACTGTTTGAATTAATATTTAAAAAGGGTTTAGTTTCTTTTTCTGTTGATGATTTTGGTGGTGGTTGTAGTTGCGGTTCAACCGTAGAAGGTTTTATTAGCAGAGAACCTTGAGTATTGGCGGGGGCGGGAGGTGATATTGTGGTTGAGTTTGCTGGTGTAATAACTTGTTTTGCTTGTGTAGTAGATGTTGTGTTATTAAATTTTGTTATTTTTGGTTGTTCTGTGTTTAAATCTAAATCTACTATATTATCATTTATTAATTTATCTAGTTGTGTTTTTGTTGATGTAACTTGTTTGGTTGTAGAAGTAACAGGTTTGGTTGTAGAAGTAACAGGTTTGGTTGCAGAAGCAACAGGTTTGGTTGCAGAAGCAACAGGTTTGGTTGTAGAAGCAACAGGTTTGGTTGTAGAAGCAACAGGTTTGGTTGTAGAAGCAACAGGTTTGGTTGTAGAAGTAACAGGTTTGGTTGTAGAAGTAACAGGTTTGGTTGTAGAAGTAACAGGTTTGGTTGTAGAAGTAACAGGTTTGGTTGTAGAAGTAACAGGTTTGGTTGCAGAAGTAATAGGTTTGGTTGTAGAAGCAACAGGTTTGGTTGTAGAAGTAATAGGTTTGGTTGTAGAAGTAACAGGTTTGGTTGTAGAAGCAACAGGTTTGGTGGCAGTAGAAGTAGCAGTTAGTTTCGCCTGAGGCTTTGCTTCCTCACGCTTTGCGAAGTTGATACTTGCCTGCTTTTGTAAAGGTTTTTTTACTTCTGATATTTGGCCTTTTCTCTTTTTCTCTTCTCTTTCTTCTCTTTCTTTTCGTTCCCTCTTTTTCTCTTCTCTTTCTTCTCTTTCTTTTCGTTCCCTCTTTCTCTTTTTCTCTTCTCTTTCTTTTCGTTCCCTCTTTCTTGGCGTTCCTCCATATTTAAGTGTTTTAACTCTTAAATTTACTCTTTTACCACCTTTTTTTAATGAACGATTATTTGATTTTTTTCTCCTAAAATGAACTTTTTTTTTTATTTTATTAGTTTGTTTTTTATTACCTGCTTTTAAAAGTTTCTTAAATTTACCTTTAGTAATATTCATATTGTATAAAATTTATATAGATTTTTTTATTATATAGATATATTAAATGAATATAACAAATAATGTATCAGCGAAATGTAAATTAAAATGTAAGTATACATTTAATTATTCTCTGATGGATTTAACTGGAAAAAACAGAGGTTCATATTTATTATTTATACCGACTAATAGCGTTCAACGTTATGATCAGGCAACATATAATAATAAAAAATATAATGTTAAGGAAATTAGAATATATAAAAAATCAATACATAATTACGGAGGAAGAAAGATAGAATCTGAATTATTGATTATACACGAAAGTGTTATTGGAACAAAATTAACTGTTTGTATACCAATAAAAATAGCAAATGGAAATAGTATTACAATGATGGATAGATTGGTTTCACATATGTCAAAGTTAGCACCAAGTAAAGGAGGAAACGCGGGTAAATTAGAATTGGACACATTTACCCTAAATGATTTTATTCCAAAAAAAAAATATTTAGTTCATTCTACAAGTAGTAACTTTCCGGTAAAAGGTGAATATATTGTTTTCAAAGAAGATTCACCAATTTACATATCTAATGTTGGATACAATAAATTATCTGAATTAATTGAAGAACATAGTTATAATAAAATTGAAAAATTAAAATTAGAAGGATTTAATTTACTTGGTGGATTTAAAGAAGGAATGGACCACGACGGTAATATTGATCTCGTTGCAAGCGAAGTTCCAGCTACTATTACTGGTGAAGATAGTAATGGTAATGGTCCAGACGATTCTTACGAATGTTATACAGTTGACGAAGATGACGGAGAATCAGAAAAGATTTTACAATCCTCCAGTCCAAATAATTCACAGGGACTATTTAATGATAGTAAAACTAATAATACAATGAAAAATATAATGAAATATGCGTTTATTGTTTTATTTAGTTTGGGGATATTAATTATAATGACTGGCTTTGGATTTGCTTTGAAAAAAATTGTTGGGGGAGGAGGTGGAAGGGGATGGCGGGAGCCGACGGATGTACCACCAGTAACTCCTCAACCACAAATAGGTTTAGTATAAATATATGATAAAATATCATAGATATTAGATATGGGTAAATGTATAGTTATTTAAAAAAAATTTTTAAATAACTAAATTAAATTAGAAAATTAAGACCACAAATTTTTTAGTGTGTTGAATCAGCATTATGTGTGTTATTTAATACTGGTTTGAATGTATTGCTTGAAGGCAAATCGTATTTAACAAGCGGTGGTATATTTTCAACAATCTCCTCTTCTAATGTAACGGGGAAGTCATTCATTTCTTGTAATTTTTGTATTTTTGTTCTCTCCGATGGTATATTATCATTGGTAAAAATTTGGTTTACCCGATTAGAACGTTTAATAAGTTCGTAAGCAGCAATGATTGATAAAACGCCCAATATAGGATTTGTTTTCATTACTAACACAATAGTAAAAATAATAACGACTGTTTTTCCCATTGCGTTGTCCATTATGTTTGTTAAACAATCAGGTGTCTTAAAATTAAATAGGATATAAATAACTAAGATAACTACAAGATATAATTCCTGTCTTTTTTTAATTTTTAAAAGGTCTTTAAGAAACTTCATATATATCATAATAATAGAAAAATAATTATTATAAAATTGAAAGAATGTAAGTATATATTATATTATTCTATTAATTGTATGACAAGTGTAAATAACAATAAAACGGAAGTTGCTACATACTTAGGTGAAAAAGGTTATTCGATATACAAAGATAATTTATCTATTAAAGATCAACAATGGTTAAGAAATGAATTGCTCATTAAACCGTATATTCCTAAATCGCCAGTCCAACCAAATCCGTTTCCTATATATCTTGAATCTCCTAAAAAACTGTATATACCGAGATTTTTTGGAATAGATAATTATGGAGAACCGGACGCAATGAAAATTTCAGAAGGTGATGATATTCATATAAAATTTAAGGGTGAATTGCGCGATTACCAAACAAAAGTAGTAAACGCTTATAAAAATTGTTTAAATAAAAATGGTGGCGGAGGATTATTAGAATTACCTTGTGGATATGGTAAAACTATAATAGCTCTAAATATAATTGGGGAATTAAAAAAGAAAACATTGGTTATTGTTCATAAAGGGTTTCTTGTAAATCAATGGGTAGAGAGAATTCAAGAATTTCTACCAGACGCTAAAATAGGTAAAATACAGGGACAGATAATTGATATAGAAAATAAAGACATTGTCATTGGCATGTTGCAATCTCTGTCTATGAAAGAATATCCGCGCGATATGTATAATAGTTTCGGGTTAACAATCGTCGACGAGTGTCACCATATAAGTTCCGAAGTTTTTAGCAGATCTTTGCAGAGTATTGTTACTAAATGTATGTTGGGATTAAGCGCTACAATGCAAAGAAAAGACGGTCTAACGAAAGTTTTTAAGATGTATTTGGGAGAAATAGTATATAAAGTTAAACGCGAATCGGATGATAAAGTTTTAATAAAGGCTATTAATTATAAAACAACAGATGAAAACTTTAATGAAGTTATATTAGATTATCGTGGAAACACCGCACAGAGTAAAATGATATCTAAGTTATGTGAATATACGCGAAGGAGCGATTTTATAATAAAAGTTTTAATAAAAGAACTGGAAGAGAAAGAAGATCAACAAATAATGGTTT